>ENA-OWOZ01000165-OWOZ01000165.1-bioreactor-metagenome-genome-assembly--contig:-NODE-165-length-94485-cov-7.679995_pt1 | contig 94485 bp, 81 predicted proteins | sample MGYA00238140_ERZ651804 | MGnify/ENA primary metagenome ERZ651804 (study PRJEB26910, sample SAMN07631232) | bioreactor metagenome | isolation source: Switchgrass digestor | place: USA: Dartmouth...
CCTTGAAAACCGCATCGGCGCAGGCGGAGCGGGAGGTCCCTTCGGATGGCGCTGCTTTAAGAAGTACGGCGGCGGCATGATGCTGGACTGGGGGGTACATCTCATAGACAGGATCCTTATCATGAATCCATGTAAAGTAAAGCAGGTATTCTGCCAGGTGATAAATCTGAACGGGACCGACGTCGACGAAGGTTTCAACCTTACCCTCATCTTTGAGGACGGATTCATAGCCTATATAGAGTCCGGAGCAGGCCATTTCGACCCTCCCGGACCGGCCTGGAGGCTGACATGCGAAAAGGGAATGGCCCAGGCAGATGCCATGACGGCAGCAGGAGCCAGGCTGCTCAAACCGAAACCCAGGGAGTCCTTTGCTGTGATACATAACTCCCTCCCCACTCGCAAAAAGCCTGTGATGTCAGGCGAAAGCGACAGCGTATTCCGTTTTCCCGGCCCTCAGAACGAGGAGATCCCTATCAGTAAAGTAATTTACGACCGAAACTCTCTGTACCGCAACCTTGTCAACACCATAGAAGGCACCGAAGAGCAACTCGTGACCGGCGAGCAGGCACTGCGTGTACTGAAGCTTATGGAAGCCGCTCTTCATAGCGCTCAAGTAAATTCGGTTGTAGACTTTGAATGACTGACTGCGTACGAAACTTCGACAGGCAATTGCAATGGAGCGAAATTTCAGGCAAATATAAATGTCATGAGCTAATAGCACGTATATCAAGATGCAAATACGCCAGCTTTTGCTGGCGTATTTGAACGAGAAAATCGGATGGAGATGTATATATATCGTAGATATCTGCAACTATTTGAAATCTTCGATCGTTCCCTCGGATATACCGTTAACGGATAAACCTTCAGCTTCTTTCAATCTTCTTTATAAATCTTTATAAATCTATAAATCTCTATTAAACTCTTTTAATCTCTTTTAAGGATCTCATAAATCAAATCGGCCATATTCATAGAAAGCACAGAATAGTGGTCCGTAGCATATAAAACATCGCTGCATTCAGAAACATGCATATCATAGAGGCTTCGGCAGAACCACTCCAGGGAAATATACAATTCTCCGTTCCGGTGTAAAGCTTCGCAAAGCATGGACTGTATGCGATTATCAATAACGCATCCTATGCTTCCCCTGGCAAACTGCAGTTCCCTGCCATCCTTCAGGACGAGCTCGGCGGAAAGGGTATCCCCGGACGGTCTGTACTCCGCCTCAAATACCCTGGCGATGAAGGACAGCGGTACACACAGATATTCACCGCGCACCTTTTGTCCTCCGTTCAGTCCGTGATATTTCAGCTTCTGCCACGATATGGCGGGTCCGGACATCTCCCATACGCTGTTCCTGAACCATGCCTTTGAGCAGTCCTTCGCAACCGCTATCGCAAATTCGTCACCCTTGCGGGGCATGATCGTTTCGGTATGTACTATCCTCCCGTCGGGTTCCCTTCGCGTCCCGGAAAAAAGGTAGTCCCATATCATTTCGGCGTCATCGAATGTCTGGCCATGATCGCGGTTCTTGATGTCCAGATACACAAGGTCAGCCTTTTCGCCCTTGTAGAACGCAAAATTGCTTTCGCCGCGTATGCTTATTTCGGGCAGCGTTTTACAGCCGTTGATGATCAGCCAGTACTGTTTGTTGATTTTGTTGTTTTCAATATCGCCTTCAAATCCGTTCAGCTCGGGTCTCGACTGCCAGATCGCCACGGGGCCTGCCCGATTTATGACATTGCCGTCATCGTCGAACAGGAGACCGGGGCCGACAGAAGCTCCCGAACCTGCCGCACCGGCCAATATGTTGCCAAAGTGACGCGCAAACTGGTTCGTCATCATGTCCCCCATGGACATGCCCTGCATGAAGATCCGGCCTTCGTCGATGTTATACTTGCTCTTCATAAGTTCGATAAGACCCAGCACCAGCTTGTTGTCATGATTGTCGGCCGGGTCGTCCGGTGCCATTTGTATACCCAGTTTTCCGACTTCCCCGTGCTTTTTCCTGTCCCACTCGATCATCCAAAAGCGGCCGTTGCTTGAATTCGGAAAAACTACGATAAATCCTTCACGGTCGGCGACCAGAGTCCAGGATGTGTATATCGCCTGGCCCCAGCCGGTCATCATTCCCCCATGCATGCTGAACACAAGAGGGGTGGGCCTGGACGGATCGTAACTCTCAGGTACATACTCATACCACGTATCCTCCACTCCGTCGGCTATGATACCTTTATACTCAACAAGCCTCTTTGGATAAACCTGAGAATTGTTTCCGTTTTCGTTGACCACGATATCCGTCGTCCTGATGATTTCGGGCAGATAATCCCTGTTGTTGTCGTCAGGTGTGCCGGGTACAATCGAAATCCTGCTTCTCATTCTCATCGCCCTTTCCTTTTACTGAACCGGGTTCTTCAATATGACTCCGCTCATATATCATATTAGTATTTCAAACCAAATTTGTCAAGCGCTTTCCTAACCAGAATTTACGAAATAACGATATTTTGATGACAAATGTCAGACAGTCGGTTGATGAGATTTTTTACACGGTTTTCTTAACATTACAAATTCAAACCCCCATTTATTCTAATTAATTTATAATTATTGCGGCAGTATTAATTTATCATGATTTTGCTTGATTCTTGACAAACAATCATAATAATTGTAAAATAGTTATGTCAATCGCTTGCGCTCATATCGCTTTACTCTACATGATTGTGCGTTGAGATAAAAAATGATCAGCATCATTTGTCAACTCCCTCGGCATGAAAGTCTGCTGCCGGGGGACTGTTATAGATGAATATTTTGACAACTGGTTGCCGATATGTTATTCTTTATCATGTTTCAGGAGGTGTTTTGAAGTTGATCACGATGAAAGACGTCGCCGAAAAGGCCGGTGTTTCGGTAACGACGGTATCAAGGGTCTTGAACAACCGGGGCTCGATAAGTGAGAAGACACGCAAAAAGGTATTTCGCACTATAGAGGAACTCAACTATCATCCCAACGAGATGGCACGCTCCCTAATGACGAAAAAAACACACATAATAGGTTTGATAGTGCCTGCAGTAGACCATCCTTATTTCAGCATGGTCGTCGATGCAGTAGAGTCTTTGTGCGCATCGTCAAATTACAAGCTGCTTCTGTGCACCTCCGACAATTCATCCGAAAAAGAGCTGAAGCTGTCGGCCATGCTTCGTGCCAACAAGGTTGACGGCGTAATAATATACAGCCAGAAAGAAGACCCCTCGCCATACATGGATTATGAGCTGCCCGTCGTTGTCGTTGACAAGACATTGCCCGGAATTCCCTCGGTCCTCAGCGACAACTACCAGGGCGGATCGCTTGCCGCAAAAGCCTTGATAGAAAGCGGCAGTAAGCATCCGATCATATTCGGATTCGAGTCAAGGAAAAACAGCATAAGCGAGCGCAGGATAGCCGGTTTCCGTGACGAATGTATCCGTAACGGGATCGAATACCGTGAGTACATTATCGATAACGAGCTCAGCATCAATACTGATTTCAAAAAACTCGATTTCCTGGGATGCGATTTTGATGACCATTTTATCAAGATGCTGGATATGTACCCGGATACCGACGGTATCTTTACAACAAATGAGATCCTTGCCTCCAAAATCCTCCTTAAGCTTGAAAAGATCGGGAGGTCAGTCCCGGATGACGTGCAGATCATAGGTTATGACGGCACTATTTTATCCGAGCTGATGGACCTTACCGTAGTAAGTCAGCCTACATTGCAGATTTGCTCCACAGTCCTCGAAATCCTGTTTAAACGCATGGAGAACAAAATAGTCCCGTCCAGTACCATTATGCCGGTGAGTGTTATAAAGCGCGGCAGTACAAAATAGAGAGAATCGGGCTAAATACGAGCCATGCGAGGCGCGCTATGTCAAAAACTCCCGCACAAGTCTGTGCGGGAGTTTTTCGTTCCGTATATCAAAACATGACCCTGGATCCTACGAGCGTAACACAAAAGGCTTTGCAGGAAGACCTGCACTGTTGTATAAATTATCAACGCAGTAATCTACCCATGCAAAACGCAGTTCTACACTTGAGTCTTCATCGATCAATGAACTGTCGATGCGCAATTTCGAACCATCCACATTAACTGCAAAGTCATCGATCTGCTTTCCGTCAACGAACAGTTCGAGCGAATCGATCCTGTCTCCCTCAACATGCAGTCCTTCTCCCGCATGGTCAAAGGTTACGGTCAGCGATCCTTTGCTCTTCTTTATATCAACTGCCTCCGGAGATTCACACAGAATATCCCTGCCATATACCTTACCCAGTGCGAGCAGAGCAAGTCTCTCACCTACCGGCTTTTTCTTCTTGGGATGTATATCATATTCCATTCCGACGTCCATAATGCAGGCCATATACGCATTTGGGACAGTCTTTGACACCTTTTCCTGCATAGCCCTTATTGGAACGAAGGAATCGCAATTGCTTGCCTCGAGGGCCTTGAACGGCGCCAGCTGGACGAACAGGAACGGGAAATCATCATTCCATGCTTCCCTCCAGCATCTGATCATTTCGCCGAACAATTTATCATAGAGGTGTGCACGATGGGTGTCAGCCTCACCCTGATACCAGATAACGCCTGCGATCGTATACGGTATGATTTTTTCAAGCATTGTGTGATAAAGACCGGCTGCCCTGAACGGAGAATACGGTCCGTTCATATATTGCTTCATTTTCTTTTCGTCAATTTTGAATTCAAACTTCATAGGTTTGAGCATAGGAGTCTTCATCATGTTCCGGTAAAACTCCCTGCCCTGAGGTGAAGTCTGACGTTCCCTGTCAGCCTTGAAATCCTTAAGATAGGAATCCCAGTCCAAATCCTTCAGAACCTCTTCGTTGTCCTTCATATAACATTCCAGGTCGCCTGTCAGGTAACTTTCATGCATCCAGGCGGCAGCAGGCGATCCTCCCCAGTTGCAGCCGACTATTCCTACAGGTACTTTGAGATCCTTATGCAGCACCTTGGCAAAATAGTGCCCCACAGCCGAGAAATAATCTATGTCGTCCTTTGTAAGGGTCCGCCAAAATCCATATTCCGAATAATCCTCATCATCGAGCTGCCCCTCGTAAGATACCCTCGGGTAATCAAAAAACCTGATGTCAGGATAATCCGCATCATTCTTAGCGTCTTCATAGTCCGCATCGGCGTACATCGGCATCTCCATATTGGACTGCCCGCTGGCGACCCAAACCTCTCCGATTGCGACATTTTTTATGGTGATGGAATTCCCCTTTTCGTCTTTTACCTGCAGTTCACAGCCCGTACATGCTTCCATGGGCGGCAACTCAACCATCCATTTGTTGTCCTCTGCAGTCGTAGTTACTTCCTTATCCTTGAGTCTGACAGTAACATTACTCCCGCTTTCGGCAGCTCCCCAGACTGCTATCTTTTTCCCTCTCTGCAGGACCATGTTGTCCCCAAAAATCTTTGCTACTGACAACTCCATAGTCAAACATACCTCCAATTTCGCTCTTCAAAATGTTGTCCTGTCCAGGTTTTTCGGAATACTTCTCTGTTCGGCGAAACCTGAACATATAGAGTGTGATTGTGTTATTAATGACATTATAAAGCAAATGTAAACGTTTGACAACCATCATCATAAACTTATCCGAAACTTATTGATCTTTGTATAGACTGCCTGCGGACAATGTCTGATACGGTCGAGGAAGATGAAAATACCCCGGAGTCAGCGCTTACAGCCAAACTCCGAGGTCTTAGATCAGATTTCAGATGATATATCGGATTCTCTTTTTGCCATTCCGGCCGGTCTGTTACATTACATGTAACTGAACATATCTCCGGCTGAAACGAAAGTTATGGGCAAATCATCGCCAACGATCGGGCGCAGCCATTCGACTGCCCAGCGCATACCCGCCTCTTCCTGGATAAAGTGACCTGGGATGATCATTCCCTTTGCCTTGCCAAGCATCGCCGCATCACGAACGTAGAGCGGCAGCGTCCACTCAACGATTTCACCGGGAATGACCACATCATACTTCCAGGATGCGGCAACTTGGGCATTATTGCTCCAGTTGGTGTTCTCATTGGGCAGCAGGTGGCCGCAGAATCCTACTGTTGAAACCTTTGCGTCAGGGTTTCCGATATAACGGATCGTGTCAAGGCCCATTGCCTCCTTGACATGCTTCACAAGCTCGCCAAGGGTGGTTTCGGGGAGCTTGATCTCCGGAGCCCTTCCCTGTCCGGGAACGACATACTCAAGCCAGCCCAGTTGCTTCAGCATGTAATGGAAGATCCCGTCGGGCTTATGAGCATGTATGTGATCGTGGTCACGGAATACGACGATGCCGTTGTCTTTCAGCAAAGCAAGCTTTTCTTCGTAGACATCGTTTCCTTCAAGCCATTCACACTCATCGTCATACCCGCTGTAAAAAGTCGGTTCATGGACAAATATGAAATTTGCTCCGATTTCTATAGCTTTTCGGATTATTTCAACCGTGGGTGCTATAGATACAAGGATCCCTGTGCATTCCACGTTAGGATCAGCACCGATAGCTACGTCACAGGTCCTCCTGTCCCCAATGTCCGGATGATATGCCAGGATCCCGTCAATGATGCTTTGAATGGTCATGTTATACCTCCAAGATCTAATGTTTTTTATACTATTAACTGCTTATCCAGCAGAATAGTTATCAATGATTGGTACACAATATCTTTGACTTAAGCTTCCTAAGTATTCCGCCGGTTATCAAAAGTCCGGAGTTTTCAAAGTCACCCTTCAGCGCTTATTATGTAACATAATCATGTCCTGCTATACTACATCATAACTCATGTATAATTTGATTGTCAATCGTTTAATAATCCGTTTCGATAAATAATGGCCCGCTTTCGATGAAGAAGCGGGCCATTATAATGAAATGGTTTTATATGATTTATCTTGCCATATAACGGTCATAGGCGGCCTGCTTTATTTCTATGGCCTCCTCTATGCGCATATTTTTTAAAGTCTCGATAAAGTTATCAAACTCGCTCAACGGTGTCACACCGGTGATAAACTTGGCCACGGATTCGTTGATGAACGTATTGGCATCGTTCAGTATGGAAGTGTACCTGGCACTGTCCTCGGTGCTGACGCTCACATCCGGCAAGGTATATTCATCGACAAAGTTTGCGTCCCAATCCTTAGCAGCGTTCAACGTAACCTCCGGCAGAGTGGGCAAAAGTTCACGTTCCCAGTCATACCAGCGTTTCGGTCCATGATATACATAATCTCCCCAAATCGCGTAAATGCTGCCGTACCCCTCCGTATCATAGAGAACCAGGTCTGTCCACACCGGTTTCCCGTCAACCATATTGTACGTTACGCCTTCCACTCCGTAGTTCAGGTACAGAGAACCTTCCTCTGTAAAGAAGAAATCATAGTATCTTAATAATATTTCGACATTGTCACATGCAACGGTAATAGTCTCGATCCCATCTGACAGGAGCGTATTAGACTGGTTATAGATAGTCATGTAACGCTTGTCGCCGAGATTCTTGACCGGCGGAGTCAATGTCGTCAGTTTGAATCCTTCGATATCGGACGCATTTGCTTCTGTTACGCCTATTATTGTGTACAGTGTGCTCCAAATACCGGTATCGCCGCTCGACGTTATCGAGTAGTCAAACGGTCCCGGGTAAGCGACAAAGTTCTGATCGATGAGCCCTTCGGAATACCACTGGTTCATCATCGTCAGGTAATCCTTGAACCCGGGCTCCAGAGGGCAAAACTTCACCTTTCCGTTCACCTGGATAAACCCGTTATAGTTGCTCCAGGCAACGCCGTACCCGGCCATCATGCCGTCTTCCATGCCGTGCCTGGCGATCAGGAGAGGCCTGGTCATCCCGTAATCTCTGAATCTGACCAGCAAATCATGGTATTCCTGATATGTTCGCGGTTTATCCAATCCAAATTCATTCAGGAGATCTTCCCTGGTAACAAGCCCTACAAACGAGGGTTGTACTGTCTTCTTTATTTCGAAAAGCCCCGGGATCTTCCCGGTGTCAGTGATCGTCCTGCGCCTGGTGTCGTCATTTGTGAGCCTTATATTCTGATAATTTGGAAAATATTCGACATAGCCCGAAAGATCTATGATGATATTGTCCTCTATATATTTATCAAAACCTCCTATGTAATAATTCGGATTTGTAATGTATGAATCCGGATAATCCCCGGACGTTATCGAAAGGTTGAATGCTTCCTGGTCGCTGGCACCGCTCGGCCTGATCCGATTGATATGGACATTGGTCAGCTTCTCGACAGCCTGGATCGAAATGTTTTCGTCCTCGTTTTTCAGGCGTGTCGTAGCGGGCGGAGAGCCGGAAATCCAGACGTCAAAGCTTACCATCTCTTCTACTATCGGCAGCTTGAACTCCTGTACTTCCACCTCTTCCTCCAGCTTCGGATCCACCTGCGGTGTTGTCGTTGCTTTACTGTCCTGAACGGGTGTCGGAGTGCTTTCAGATACTGTTTCCTGTCTGCATCCTGCAAACAGGACGAACAGCAATAAAAGTACCGCAAAAAGTGATAACTGTTTTCGTTTCATGGCGCACCTCCTGATAGAATTTTACATATTCCAGACTATCAAAACATCACATGACTGTCAATCGTTTTCTTGTAATATTTGACCATATTTTATTCATTTTTATTCTTCATTTATTGACAATTTCACATATTATAGATTATTATAAACACATTGGTATAAATACGAGGTGATCGATCATGCTGTTCAAACCAAGCGTCGGAAAGCTTTGGGATACTCTTCTGTTCGAGCATTCGGGCGTATTTCACCTGTTTTTCCTGTGCGACGGCGATCTCGGTCATGCGATCAGCCATGACCTTGCCCACTGGAAGGAAGAAGAACCTATCAGCTTTAAGGAAAAAGGTACCTGGCACGAGCGAGGTGTTTTGCTTACCGGGTCTGTTCTGGAAAAGGACGATAAATTTTATTATGCCCTCGGTAGCATAGACAATTATGGCAGGCAAGTTTATGGTTTTGCCGTATCTGACGATCTCTACGACTGGAATGTCATCGACAAAGAACCGGTCATTTACGCAGGTTCTGATCATTACTCGTCGGAAACAACACCAGGTTTGAGTACCGGCTGGCGGGACCCTTTCTTCCGTATCGATGATAAAGGTTGGATACATGCGTATCTTTGTGCCCATTCACCGGTCCGTGACCACTCTACATCCGGAGCGGTTATTGCCCATATCAGGTCAAAAGATCTCAGACATTGGGAGTATCTGCCTCCTGTTGCCTCAATAGGACATAAGATACGGCAGGCCGAATGCCCAAGTATCATAGATATCAACGGCAAATGGTATGTTATATTTCTCGATCACGGCTGGGGCGGCATGCGCTGGCATACGGGCGGATATGAGGATTCAAGCGGTATGTATTACATGGTGGCCGAAAATCCTGACGGGCCATATGAGCTGAACGAAAACCCTTTCCTCCTGGGCTCCGGCGGCGACAGGCAGGCATCCTGGGCCGGGCGCGCCATAAAAGTCGATGGAAGGTGGCTCCTCTACTCACACATGTCCGGAGAAACAGCCTTCGCCAATATCAAGGAAATCGTCCAGACTCCTGACGGCGGGCTGGAATTGAGGTATTTTCCTGCATTTGACAAGCTTATTATCGGTAAGCAGAAATCTATAAACAGTGTAATTCTCATGCAAAACGACCGGGGGATTTGGACTGCATCCGACGGAGCGATCGTCGGCCGTGCGGACGCAATGGGTACCGGAGCGTCGATCCTCGAACAGGCTGAGAGCTTCATACTAGAAGCTGATGTATCAATGGAATACGGTGCTGCATTGGGTTTCGCACTAAGGACCGCAACCGATGAGTTGCCGGCCCGTTTTCCCGGTCTGCCGCCTTTCCGGGAAACGAGCGCCGTTGTGATCAAACTGGATTTTGAACTGGGCCGCGCCGAAATCGAAAAACTGTATCGCGCAAGAGCAGAGGGTTATGGGCGCAACACACGGGATATAGTCAGCGGAGGGTTTGCCAGGGATTTCGATCGCAGGTCGATCAGTCTTTTATACAGAAAAGAGTATAAAGTTAAGATCCTGGCCAGGGGACCTTACTACGAGTTGTATCTGGATGATAAGCTTATCCTGTGCAAATACATAAACCATCCTGTCAGCGGCGGCATTGAACTGATAGTCGAGCGGGGACAGGCTGCTTTTAGAAATATAAGGCTGACACCTGTAGAACCAATGTAAATTCTCCCCTTGCTTCCCGCAATTCTTGTTGCTTTCCTTGCGGCAAATGACAGAATGGACTTTATATGACATCGATATGATCTCCCGGTTTCAACGATCCACATAAGAAGGATGCTTTATAGCAAATACCGTATAAAAAAACCTTGTATCAAAGCACGTCGTGCCTGGATACAAGGCTTTTGCAATATTGGGCTCGGTTTAAACGAGTGGAGGTCCACTTCCCTACTTCGATCCACCAAGAAGTTCGTTTTCTATTTTAGTGATTTTCCCGTCCTTATCGAAGTCATGCATGGCGCAGCCGTCAACAGCCAAACGCATGACTAGCTTGCTCTCCGTAAAAGGCTCCCATTCCGGCAGCCCGGGGCCGTTTGGATTTCCGGTCCTGGCAAAGTTCGACCAGTATGACTGCATGATCTCCGAAAGCTCCCAGTCACACTTCTCGTACGGACGCCATGTTCCGTCCAATGTTCCGAACAGGTAACGATTGTCGCTGGAGTGGGGGGTGCCTACATTGTCTCCGCCCGGCTGCGGACGGTCAAATACATACATGTAAGGCGGCTTTTTTCCGTTTTTCAGCTGCAGCCTGCCGAATAAACGTATCGATGGGAACATGCTGCTGAACATTGACTGTTTCTCGTTTGCCCCTTCATCCACAGTGCATCCGATGATATAGTCAACATCCTGATTCAGCCCTTTGATGACACATTCATCAATACCGATCGGCAATGCCCAGCCGTCGGTATACATATTGAAGGAAGATCTGAAACCTCCCTCTTTGAGCATGTCAATATACGCATCCCTTATCTTCTGCCATGGAAGAGCCCGCATCTCAGCAATACTGCCGCATCCAAGACTCTTCATGAACCTGATGCCCCGCTGCTCCATCTCTTCCCTGCCGACATCACCAAATACGGTCCTGACTCCGCCTGCAGACTGGATAGAGGCATGTTTTACAAGTCCTTCCGCAAGAGGGGAGCAGCAAATACCAAGTACTGCCCTGCCTCCTCCGGATTGTCCGAAGATCGTTATATTTTCGGGGTCCCCGCCAAAGCCTGCGATGTTTTCATAGATCCATTTAAGCGCCTGGATCTGATCCAGCAATCCATAGTTTCCGCTGGCATTTACACCACTTTCTGCAGCCAATTCAGGATGTACATAGTATCCGAAAACATTCAAACGGTAGTTGATCGTAACGAGTACGCATCCATGCCTTGCAAAACCGTCCCCGCAGTACTCATAATCATTCCCGTACCACTCCTGGAGGCCGCCGCCGTGTATGTACATCATTACAGGCAGCTTGTCGTCGGGAGACTTTGCGGGAGTATAAATGTTGAGATAAAGGCAGTCCTCATCCATCACCGGCGGGTACGGATAATTTGGAATATGTATGTACGGATGGCCGAAGTCATCAACATCAGGTTTGCCTGTCCAGCGGTCTCGCTGTGGACAGATAGGTCCGTAATTATCGCATTTGCGTACTCCCTCCCATGGGACAGGAGGCTGCGGCGGTCGCCAGCGCAGCTCCCCGACAGGGGGAGCTGCATAGGGAACGCCGCGGAACAGACCAAAACCTGCGTTAGATTCCACACCTTCCAGGATACCGTATTTCGTTCTGACAGTTTTGATCATTAAAAATCCACGCCTTCCGTTAAGCAATATTTATTATTTAAATCAAAGTTAGTTAATTGCCCTTGATATACATCATACGATTCTGGTATCTGTCATAGGCAGCCTGGTATATTTCTGCAGCACGCTCGATACCCATCGCCCTCAGCTGCTCCATGAAAGCATCTATCTCGCTCAGGGGCTTTGCTCCAGATATGAATTGCACCATGTATTCAGAGACATAAGTGTTTATGTCACCCATGATGTTTGCATACTCGCTTCCTTCCTCCTCCGTTAGAGTGAGGTTGACAGGCAGCATGTAGTCGTGGTCGGAAGTCGTGTTCCAAACTTCATAAGCGTCCAGTAACGACTGCGGAGCGCCGATCCATTCGCGCTGCCAGATGTTGTACGACGGTGCCATGAACATTGTAAACATTACCTGCAGGGAGAACATGCTCAGGCCATCCGGATTGTTTGTCAGCAATTCGGTGTAAACAGGCTTGCCGTTTTCATCATAATTAAAAGTATAACCCTCTACGCCATAATTTGAAAGAATAATTCCTTCATCGGTCCATAGCCAGTCCCACATACGGATAACAGTCTCAAGTTCGTCACAGGCTGTGGATATGACCATGGACTGGTTGGAACGGAAGATATCATAGAACTGCCTTATATGTACCCTGTCTCCCTTGTTAAGCACCGGTGAGGGGATACCAACGACCTTGAAGCTGTCATACGGTTTCGCGCTTTCATAGAACTTGAACTGGGTATAGGTTGCGCCCCACGCGAAGATCTCATCATTGAGTGCGAGGCTGGTGTCAGGCTCAGCGTTTTCGGCTGCAAGGAAGTCTTTATATATCAGTCCTTTGTTTACCCAGTCGTTCATTTTAATGAGATAATCCTTAAAACTTGGCTGAAGAGCCGCAGCGATCACTTTCCCGTCAATAACGATGAAGGGAGTCCTCGCACCGACTATGCTCGGGATATTGTAAGCCGAACTGAAATCGTGGTTGGATGTCGCGCCATACTGGTTCAGCCAGAGCGGTCCGTTGCTCATTGTCGGCTCCGCTTCTTTTATAAACGTCAGGGTCTCTTCCCAGTCGTCTATGGTCACGGGCACATCAAGCGAATACTTGTCCAGCAAGTCCTGGCGTACCATCATTCCCGCGGGAGTGCCCTGCTGTACATCGTCAATATGCGGGATGCACCATATATTGCCCGTATCGGTGATCGTCTGCTGTGCTATCTCGGTCGTGGCATTGCGATAGCGCTCGATATTGGGCATGAAATTTGTAAAATCATTCAGCGCAACGATGACACCGTCCGCGATAGCACGATCTATGCCCTGGTTATAGAAGACACTGAACATATGGATGCAATCCGGATAGTCACCGGACATGATCATGAGGTTGAAATTTTCGCCTGCCGTCTGAATGCTGGGATTGTCGAATTTGAACGTAACGTTCAGCCGCTTCGTCAGCTCCTGGAACACAAGGTTGTCGTTATAATCGACCATGTTTGTGCCCATTCCGAAAAACGGCCACCATATCGACACTTCGATCGGAGTGGCAAGTGGAAAATACAGTTCTGTCTCCCCATGTTCATTCTGATCCTCATTTCCATTACCCTTTGTGTTCGAAGGAGTCGTTTCTGCGGAAGCGCCCGGAGTTTCTGTTACAGTTTTGTCGTCCTGCCCGGAGCAGGCGACAACGCTTAACATTAAAGCGACTGCGAGCATTATAACGATCATTTTTTTCATATTCCCTACTCCTCACTTCAATTTCAGCAGGTTTTTTTGCGGTGTTCCTGCTTGTCACCGGATACCATACAGAAATGACATACCGCGCATACTACTAATAGGTCAGATAACTGATGTACTCTTCCCTCCTTTTTACTGTATTCTCTTTTTTGCAAATCAATCTCATGATTTTGCTTCGTAATCATAACTTCTAATCGTTTAGATAGTCTAATAAAATATATAATTATAATCAAATTTTATTAGTCAGATGATATCATAATACCAATAATATGTCAATAATATCGAATCTAATCGTTTAGATTTTTATATTACTGCATCAGAGTTTCCGCATTGCACAGACGGATCAAATTTGCTATAATTACGAAAAAGCAGGATAATGGTCGTTTTAGAAAGTCAATAAGAACGGAAAAACCATTATCAAAAATCAACCTGATTCGGGGAATGAAGAATGCGCGTAAAAATGAGTGATGTTGCCAGGGACGCAGGCGTTTCGATAGCTACCGTATCGTGTGTGTTATCCGGTAAGCGAACAGTCTCTGAAAAAAGCAGAGAAAAGGTGTTGAAATCGATAAGCAAACTCGGATATATACCAAATGTGAACGCACGCGCTTTCAAGAGCGGGCGTCCGACAGTAGTTGGCATCATCGTTCCGGAGATCGATATGCATTTTTACGGTACTATCATCCGTGAAGTAGAACGGCAATTGTCCGAAAAAAATATACAGCTTATAGTATCCAGCACTTACTTCAGCTATGAACGAGAACTTAAAGCCGTACAGACATTGACTTCTACCCTTGTTGACGGCCTGATCATCGCATCTTCAAGCAACTTTAGTGAGGTTTCCAGGCTAATCCCACCCGGGCTGCCCGCGGTTTTTTTCGACTATAAGCCGCCGGATTTCAAGGATTTTGACAGGGTGACCTGTATGACCAGGAATGCGACCTATGAGGCCGTATGCGACATGATAAGCCACGGGTGCAAACGGATCGGCGCAGTATTTTACGACCGCCATAAAGAGGGCACGATGCGCGAGCGCAGGGAAGCATATTTGGATGCGCTGAAGGATCACGGATTCGATTATGGGGAGGAAGTGATCGTCTACTGCAACGAAAATCCTGCTCCCCCGCGAATTCCTTCCTTTTATCCGAGCTTTGAACGACTTGTTGAATTGGGTTGTGACTCGATCCTGACCCCTTCCCAGCCAATTACCGAACAGTTTATCAACTTCAGGCAGCAATGCGACAAAACCAGGAATATAATTTTTACAGGCTTTTACGAGTATCCGTGGATCGATCGTCCTTTCCCGAATATCGGCCTGGTCCACCAACCGGTTGAAAGGATCGGTCGTGAAGTCGCCGGACTCATTGTCAACAGGCTGGAAGAGGGATATGTATCAACTCCGGTCAAAGAAGTGATTTTACAAAGCGTTTATGTACCCGCACATTAAGTATTTCTGTTGCAGACCTGCTTTTGAAAACCGGCAATATATTTTACGACATAGCAATAAAGAGGCGGCTCCAGCCGCCTCTTTCGATTTATTCTTACTATTTCTGAATACCAAAAAATAACGGTTAACTGCTCACACCTGATACCGTCCAGACTTATTGATCTTCTTTGATAGCTGTTATTCGGGTGTTGAGCGCAACTAAAAGCACAGGCATCATTATATTTAATCAGAGTACACCGGGGCTTCTGTTTCACCGGTTTCTGAAACCGAAAAAAGATCTTCCCCGGAAGGTGTGGACATCCGTCGTCCACACCACGGGGAAGTTAATTGTTGCTCCTGGTGGTTAGTTATATCAGAGTTGGCACTTACTGCGATAACTTACAGTAACGATTTTACTTTATGATATTGAGACGATTGTTGTAGCGTTCCAGAGCCCTTTCATACATCTCTACTACTTCCAGTATACCCATTCTCTTAACCTGTTCGATAAAGTCATCGAACTCGCTGAGCGGTTTCTGGCCTGTTATGAACTTGACCTGGTTCTCTGCAACGAAGGTCCTTATGTCGGACATTATGTTGGCTTTCGTCGTACCTTCGTCAGTTGTGAATGTCAGGTTGGAAGGCAGGTTATACAATCCGTCACCCTTCATCCACTCCACTCCGCACCTGAGCTCATTTTCGGAGATCGCTTCATACTCACGTGCGCAATAACGGTAGAAGGGACCGTCAAGAAGCGTGTAATAGTTTTCGACCTGGTTGAGGTTCATCTCCGGATGATTCTTTGCGAAATCGCTGAGATGCGGCTTGCCTTCTGCATCAAACTCGAGAGTTACTCCCTCTTCGCCATAGTTTGCATACAGGCTGCCTTCATCGGAATACAGGTAGTCCCAATAGCGGCATGCAAGCTCTATGTTATGGCAGGCTGTTGTGACGCCAAGCGCGCCCGGCCATACCATTTTGTCCGTTCCAAGTACATGGACAGTTTCTCCGGCTTTGCGGGCAGGCATTGCCATCGGTCCGAATTCGAAGTCTCCGCCGACAAATTCGTTCTCGTCGTCCATGTAAACGAAGCAGTCGTAAGTGATTCCGTATTTTCCGTTCTGTCTTCCTTCTCTGTCAAATATCGAAATATAACCTACATTATTGACAAAGTCGGGAGTGATCAGCCCTTTGGCATACCAGTCTGTCAATTTCTCTATGTATTCCTTGTATGTCGGCTCAAGAACTGATGCCCGAACTGCACCGTCTCTATAGATAAATCCGTCAACAGCAGCAAGTCCGAAGTTGCTGGGAAGGTTGTACGAGCTCTCCAGGCCCGTGAAAGCCATGTTGTTCATATAGAGAGGCCCGTTTGCAGCAGTTGGTTCATTGTCACGGAATATTGTCAGCACGCGCTCCACATCATCAATGGTCGCAGGTTTCTCAAGCCCATATTTCCTCAGCCAGTCTTCTCTGATCATCATTCCGTTTACCCACTGCTGAGGTTCATCCATGATCATCGGGAATCCTACGAGATATCCGGAATCAGTTATGGCTTGTTTGAATGCCTCATCGCTTGCCCTGAGTCTCCCGAAAAGATTGGGAGTCCATTTCTGGTATTCCATCAGGTCAATAAAATACCCGTTTTCTATTGCGTCATCAAGACCTCTTGTATGGTACTGATACAGCTGCCTGAAAAAGTCAGGGAGATCACCGGATACAAGCATCAGGTTATATTGTTCGGCTGCACCCTGAGGTGAGGGATTGTAGAAAACCAGATGTACACCTGTTTTCTTCTCCATGTATTGGAAGAAGGGAGTCTCGTTGTAATCCACTACACCGGACATGACAAGGTCATTGGGCCACCAGCATGTGAATGACTCGCCGTCCGCAAGCGGATATGTAACTTCATCAGAACTCGGCTCCTGAGTTTGATTTCCCTGAGTTTCCTGTGCCGGCTTTTCAGTAGGTGCCGACGTCGGTTCACCGGTCTGTTCCTGTGATGCTGCACAGGCCCCAAGTACCATCAACGAAATAAAAATCGCCAGAATAAGTGACATTGCTTTTAAGGTGATTTTCATCTTGCTTCCTCCTTTGATAAAATTTCGACAAAATAATACCATGTCCATTTTAATTAGTCAATCGTTTTCACTAACATTTTTGAATACTGCAATCCTTATCCCAATAATTTAATATCGAAACATAACCACAAAATGCATGTATTCCATTATTGGTAACAATTATAATTGCTAATCATTTGCCACAGGTGATCAGCCCAAACCAAGTGCCTCATAAGTCAAATCCCTTACCGTGGGATGGATCTCGAAATAAGCAGTAACGAACATAAGCGTATGCATTGCCATGAAAATACCGAGATTGTTGTCCGGATCTATCAAAACATAAGCACACGCAGCGCCGTCCCATCCGAATTCCTTGAGAGGTCCCCTTGATTTGGACTTGTCGATCAGCGTACGCACGCCCAGGCCGTATCCGTATCCCGCCTTACCGCCTTTTTTAAAGTCCTCAAGGCTTTGTCCGGACAGCCAGTTAGTCCGCAACTGTTCGATAGATTCGCCTGAAAGGATCCTTGCTCCGTTTGCGCCCACACCGTTGTTGCACATCGCATCGACGAAAATTCCATAGGCATCCACGGTGCATGCGATCCCCGCTCCTCCGCTTTCATATTCATCGCTGACGACAAACATGTTTTCTCCGTTCGTGAGGACGAATTCCTTCGAATTGAAATCATATCTGTATTGAGCTGACAGTCTTGCACGCTGTTCCTCAGACATGCGGAAAGTTATGTCAGACATTCCCAGCGGATCAAAGATGGAATCCTTTAAGTATGTGCTAAACCTTTTTCCTGAAGCTACCTCAACAACTGCCGCCAGGACATCGTGGCTCAGGCTGTACATCCAACGTTCTGACGGGTCGAACGCAAGCGGACCGGCAGCGATCGCACGCACGATTTCCCTTGTCGATGCTTTATTGCCAGTTTCACTCAACACACGCTTTATTTCATCGGTGTTTAGATTATAGGTCAATCCGCTTTGCATGGTAAGAAGGTCAAAAATCCTGATCTTTCGTTTTGCGGGTCTGATAGTGCCGTTATCAGCCACATTCATGTTCGCGAACTCAGGCAAGTACTTGTCGACATCATCATACAGTCCTATCTTGCCCTGTTCGATCAATTGCATGACTGCAGTGCATGTAATGACTTTAGTCGCAGAGTAGATCCAGTACATATCCCTGCTGCTTACCGGAATCGTTTTCTCTGCGTCCGAGTACCCACACATGTGGCGATATACAGGCTGGTGTTTATGGTATACGATCATATCACAAACGGGAACGCCATACTTTTCATTCAGGCTTTCAAGATATTCAGTCAATTTTCCAAAATCTGGCATTTCTCAAGCCTTCTTTCTATAGTGATTCGAGCTGTCCAAAATTTGCTCCCATAATTGTATAATAAACTATAATATATTCGATTGTCAATCGTTTGTAATGTCTATTATCAATAATCCTGTTTTTTGCTTATGTTGCCGGTCGAAAGAAACCTGTCAAAAGACCTGCTGCCGGTCTGCCGGATTTTTCAGGACATCGGAAACGATCTTGCCAACGGTTGCCTGGTAAAAACGTTTGACACTTGTGTAAGATTAGGATATTCTTATTCCATGATCAATCCATAAGAGGTGATAATGTTGAAAGTCAAGGATGTCATCGCCGCGATAAAAAATGCTGCCCCATCGCCGGAAGTATCTGTCGTAAAGCTGCCTTTCAGTGATACACCGAAAGAAATACCGTCATGCGATGTCCTGCATTTTGGTGACCCGGAAAACGAAGTACATAAGATAGGCACGACATTCATGGTTACCATGGACGTGATCCAAAAAGCCCAGGCTCAGGGCATCGACATGATAATCACGCATGAGCCCAGCAATTGCGGCGGCCTGGATTTTACCATGCCTTTGCCTCTGAACAGGATCACTGAAGCAAAACGGGATCTGATCGAAAAATCCGGTATAAATATCTGGCGTTTCCACGACGGGATGCACTATCAAAAGCCGGATCTCATTTACATGGGCTGGATGAAAGAACTGGGATGGGAAAATTATGTCGTTCCCGGTCCGAACTGCCATGAGTTCAGGATCCCCGTAACCGATGTAAAGAGCATAGTCGAACTGCTCAAGGAAAGGCTGCATATCAGAGTACCACGGGTCATCGGAGACCCCGATCTCAAGGTTTCAAAGGTCGGTGTGCTGGTCGGCGGCGGCGGCCAGGGACTCGGCAATCCGAACATGCCGATGGAGTTTTTGCTTGATCACGATCTGGATCTCCTGATACTGGGCGACATCACTGAACTGATCATGTGTGCTTTTTGGAAAGACGCTCTCGCACTTGGTCTTCAGAAAGCGGCGATCGTCATCGGACATCACAAGTCGGAAGAATGCGGCATGAAGTATCTTGCAGAGTGGCTTGCTTCTCTCTTGCCCGATATACCAGTCACATTCCTTGAATCAGAAGATTGCTTCAACTTCCTGTGAATCAAAGACCTTGTATCATGAGCAAAGCTAATGATACAAGGTCTTTTTCATGTCATATGATGCCCGTCATATCACGGCTCGAATATGCTTTCCTTGGTTACCGGATCGCGGCGGAAGTGGGAGAAGAACTCGAAAACCTGACGGACCATTTCAGGTGTCGGCCAGTGCGGCATATTCATCTGGCATACCAGACGCACACGGGCCACTCCGTCATCGCTCTTCAGGTCGCCAATATAGTTTACTATTCCGTCAGCAACGACCGTCTTGCGGCAATCAGGTGCAAGCGGCAGACCGATATGTTTCTCCTCTTCCGAGATATCTTCCCTGTCCTTTAATGCCATCACATCGTCCAGAGAGATTTCGGGAGCGCGATTTGCGCGGGCCCATGAATTGATTCCGTCCAGCAGCCTCTTTGCGGCTGCTTCGCCTGTCCTGAAGTCCTTATAACCATACACCGGGAAACGGAATCCGTCCAGGTTTCCGGAAACGGTAATGATCGGCATATATGTTCCCATGGCGATATTACGGGGAATGCCGTCAAACGGTGTCTGCGGCTCCGGGCCGAGAGGCTTGTCGCAATATCCGTTGCTTATCGGCGCACCGCAAGGTCCTACGGCAGCATAAACGTCAGGACGCTTGTTGCCAAGCAGGTTCGACATATAGCCCCCGTATGAAAAGCCTGTAGCATATATGCGGCTCTCGTCTATGGGATATAGCCTTTTTGCCTCGTCCAATATTTCGTCAATGATATCATCGAGTTCGATCGACGGGACTATCAGTATCCACTCTCTTCTGGCCGCTTCCTGCGGGAATCCCCATCCATCGATGATGCTTATCGGGTTGAATCCTCCGTGCAAAACTACGACTGCGGGATATTTCCTTCCTTTGTTCTCCGGTTTGAATGCGGAGACAGGCACAAAGGAATTCCACTTCTTGAACCTGTTCTGGCGCCCCTGGTTCTCCGGATCCTCCCAGCGATAACCTGTTTTCATTTCATACTCAGTCCAGCTCATCGGGACGTCTTCACCGTGGAACTCCTTGACCATACCCAGCTTTGCCCAGTAGGCAACCGCACCTGGCGAATGATCATCCCTGTAATCCAGTATCGGACGCATCATCTCCTCCAGCGCGTTGAAGAATCCGCTGGCCTTAAGCGCTTCCAGGTCCACATGCGGATTGAAGGTAGTGTAAAGATCGCGCACACGGTCGATCCTTCCCGCATCCGTCATCAGGAACTGCCTGTCCAGGAACTTATCAATGTCCAACTAAATAACCCCTTTCAATGGTCATATTTATGGCAATGCAACACCCTTCTTCATTATCGTTTCAGGAAACGGTCATAGGACTCCTGAAGAAGAGCTATCGCTTCGTCAACACCCATTTCCTTCAGAGTGGCGATAAAGTTATCATACTCACCGAGAGGAACAGCACCGGTAATAAACTTGGCAACAGTCTCATTGATATATGTGTTGGCATCATTTATGATCGATGAAAACCTCGCACTGTCTTCAACACTGATGTTCAAATTCGCGTAAGGCAAAGTATACTCGTCTATGAAATTACGATCCCAGAACGGTCCGGCATTGAGGGTCTCTTCAGACATGGTCGGCAAAAGCTCACGTTCCCAGTCATACCAGCGCTTGGTTATGTTCCAGAGATAATCTCCCCAAATTGCATATATGCTTCCGTAACCTTCTGTATCGTAGAGGACAAGGTCGGTAAAGACAGGTTTGCCGTCGACCATGTTGTAAGTAAGTCCCTCGATGCCATAGTTGGCAAGCAAGGATCCCTCTTCTGTGAAGAGATAATCATAGAACTTCAGCATGACATCTACGTGCTTGCACGCTGACGTAACAGTCTGGATAGCTGCGATCACAAGAGCATTGGACTGCCAGTAGATGGACAGCTTACGATGATCCCCAATGTTCTTCACCGGAGGTTCAATGGTCGTAATTCTGAAACCTTCTATAGGTGAGCTAAGCTCTATGGGTGTGAACAAGGTATACAGTGTACTCCATATACCCGCATCTCCGTTTGCATAAGCAGAGTGGTCGCCAAATGCCCGGGGTGTAGTAAAGTTTGGATCTATGAGCCCTTCCGAATACCATTGATTCATCATAGTGACATAGTCCCTGAACCCCTGCTCAAGCGGCGCAAACTTCACTTCATTTCCGACATGGAAAAATCCGTTGTAGTTGCTCCATGCCACATCATACCCCGCCATGAATCCGTCATCGAGCCCGTTATTGCCCCACAACAGCAACGGGGTTGCCATTCCGGCATCGCGGAATCTTACAAGAAGATCGTGATATTCCTGGTAAGTCCTCGGCTTTTCTACCCCCCAGCTGTCAAGAAGATCGCCTCTTGTGACAAGGCCGATGAAAGACGGCTGCGGACGTTTTACGATTTCATATATTCCGGGGATCCTTCCGGCATCGGTTGAAGAACGCCTGCGTGTGTCTTCGTCAGCAGTCCGGATCCTCTGGTAGTTCGGGAAATATGAGGTCAGATCCGTAAGATCCAGGATTATACCGTCATCTATGTACTTGTCGAGTCCGCCAACATAGTAGATTGGATCAGTAATGTACGAGTCAGGATAATCGCCCGATGATATCGACAGGTTGAACTGGACCTGTGCGTCTGTGCTGCTTGGATAAAGATGGTTTATGCGAACGTTTGTGCGTTTTTCCATTTCAATGACTGCCGGATTATCGTATTCACTGGCAAGTCTGGTCGTTGCTGCAGGAGCATAAGTCGTCCATATCGTAAGCTCAACTTTCTCATCTACGATCGGAAGTTTGAAGCCTCCGTTCTCCTCTTCCTCAGTCCGGGAAGTTTCAGCGCCCGGGGTCGGAGTACTTTCATTTCCCTTTGGTGTAGCCGTGTCCGATACTTCAGGAGCAGCCGCATCCTGGCAGGCAGTTAAAAGCCCGGATAATAATGCAACGATGATAAAAAGTATTACCAGGTTCTTACTTTTCATTCTTCTGAAAACCTCCTTCTATCAAAACTTTCGGCCAACATTACAGGAAAATTATACGTGAAAGCGTTATTTTTGTCAATCGTTTTCTCTTACAAAGTATATAAATTGCACATAATTTTAACAATATTTCTCGCCTTATTATTATAATTGCAGGTTTATTGGTAACTAAAGTCTTGAATTTGACTGAAAATCGTTTTTGGAATCATAGTATTGACCGAAGAATTAGGTTGAACCGTACTATTTCACGGCTCTTGAAGAACATAAAAATGGAATAACGTTTGACAACACAATTTTGCGATAATATAATCGGTAATATGATAACAACAAAAGAATTTCAACATAAAGGAGAAATTTTTATGAGGCCGAGAATCGATGTCATGGTTTTCCCCGAAGGAAAAAGAAAAGCATTGACCTTGAGCTACGATGACGGGGTCATACAGGACCGGAAGCTTGTTTCTATTTTGAACAAATACGGAGTAAAGGGCACATTCAATATAGGTTCCGGATTACTTGGTGACAAAAACGAGGCAAAAGTACACGGAAAAACGATAGACATTTCAAAAATAGAACCCGAAGAAGTAAATACGCTGTACAAAGGGCATGAAGTGGCGGGTCATGGCTTATACCATTCTTCGCTTGCGGGCATAGGTTCCCCGTCTGCCGTTTATGAAATAATCGAAGACAAAAGAAAACTGGAAGAGCTGACCGGCTATTGTGTACGCGGATTTGCTTATCCGTTTGGCTGGTATAACGGAAAAGTAATTGAAATGCTGAAACAGGCAGGGTATGAATATGCCAGGGTAGTCGAAACTACAGGCAAATTCGACATTCCTTCCGATTTTATGGAGTGGCGCGCAACTGCCCACCATGCGGATGCCCGTCTTATGGAACTTGCTGAAGAGTTCATAAACGACGAAGGCTTTTTCAAACGGACGAAACTTTTCTATCTCTGGGGGCATTCCTACGAGTTCGACTTTGAGGATAACTGGAATGTGATCGAAGGATTTCTGGATTATGTTACTCAGCACAGGGACAAAATATGGTTTGCAACAAATATTGAAATCTGTGATTATATCAACGCATACAGAAATCTGAAATACTCCGTGGACGGCAAAATGATCCTTAATCAAAGCGCCTGTACGATTTGGATCGATATATACAACCAGGTATATGAGATAGGTGCCGGCGAAACATTGAATTTATCTTTGTGATATGTGAGATTTCTGTTTGTCCCTCACCTTCCCTTGCCTGCAACCACTATCACCGCCGATTTTACATTCTTTATATTATAACTTATTCGGAGGCTTCATATTATGAAAAAAATAAACGTAAACGGGGTAAACCTGGCTTATAAGGAGTTTGGCAGCGGAAACAAGATACTCCTTTCCACGCAGAACTTCTTCTTTGAAGATTGCCACATGGAACTGCTGGGTAAACCGCCATATGATTATCATGTGTATCTTATAACGATGCGCGGCTACGGTGAAAGCGACCATATTTATGACAGCGAACCCCGCGACATGGTCAAAGTATGGGGCGAGGACGTTTTGGCTTTTGCCGACGCTATCGGAGCCGATAAGTTCTATTATACAGGTGTTTCCCACGGCTGTTTTGCTGGATGGTATATAGCATTCAACTACCCGCATCGACTGCTGGGATTTGCCGCCACCTCGGGGATATGCCAGTTCCGTCCTCCGATGGCTGACGGAAATGTCCCGCCGAGGAGAAGAGATATAGATTGGGACCGGATAGTCGGCAACCGTGAAGAACTGGCAAAGATGAGCTGGAACACATTTGAGCCGACCAATGATCCCGAGCGCCTTGCATTGCGTGAAAAGCGGAGACAGGAACATCTTGAAATCATGGTAAACCGGAAAAAGGAAGAGTTCACGGTTTTTAACACCGGTATGAGCGGAAGCAATGCAAAAACGCAGGAGGAATTCGACAAGCAGCTTTCTGAGATGGATGTTCCGCTGCTCATAATCAACGGTGTACAGGATCACCTGTCCACTGTCGAGCAGGCACTTCATGTCGCAAAACTGGTACCCGGAGCAAAACTGATAACTTATCAGCATTTGGGACATGCCGGTCCGGATGAATGTCCGGCGCTTATCGCGCGTGATTGTGACAGGTTTTTCCGCGATATTGAAGGAAGAATCTTATAAGCTCATTTCATAAATTTATCTGACCGTAGATAATACATTAGCAAAATAATGAACTAAAAAGTGACTTTGAATCATGCCGGAGTGCAATCGATTCAAGGTCACTTTTTGTAATGCATAACACATAGCACATAAAGGTTAAACACAGAAATCAGAATACAGAAACAGATATAGAATACACATATTACATATTACATATTACATATTACAGAGAGATAAGTACAAAGTACAGAGTACAGAGTACAAAGTACAGGGTACAGAGTACAGGGTTCAGAGTTCAGAACACAGAACACAGAAGACAAAACACTAAATACAAAACATAAAACTGAGTTTTCATTACTATATATATTAAAGGATTAGCACATGCTATCTCATTTGATAGCTGTTTAGTGTATCATATAAATTTAACGCTATAAAACATAATGGATATGGGGGAGGTTTATATGAAACGCTTAAAATTGCTGCCACTTATTCTTGCACTTTTCATGCTCGCCGCATTGTTCTCATCCTGTTCCGGCTCATCTAAGGACAAACCGGTCAAAATCACATTTTTCAACACTTCTGCAGAAGTGAACGCAATGTTTGAGGAAATGTTCAGGAGATACAATGAAATCAACCCGAATGTGGTGATCGAACTCATCCCGACCGGCATAGGAGAAGGCCAGCAGGAAAAACTCCAGTCCCTCTATGCCTCGGGAAATGCTCCGACGATCATGAATGTCGACCCGGCCAACGTGATAGAGTACAGTGACAAGCTTTATGAGTTCTCGCCTGAAAGGGAAAAATGGCTTGAGCTGATGAATGACGGATGCGCCGATGCCGGAACATTCAACGGTAAGCTTCAGGGAGTAGCCTACAGCGTCCAGGGATATGGTCTCCTCTATAACAAGAGGGTCATTGACGAAGTCTTCGGGGAAGGAAATTTCGATCCGAATTCTATCAACACGCGCGATTCACTGAAGGCTTTCTTTGAAAAAATCGAAGCGGCAGGGATCCCCGCAACGATGCTCCACGGTGCGAACTGGTCGCTTGGCGGACATTATCTGACTCTGTCTTACGCCTGTCAGGGCCCCGCGACATCGGACGGAACCGGATTTCTTGACAAGCTGAAGGAAGGTTCCATAAAGATCGAAGACGATCCCATCTGGCAGGGATACATGGATACCCTCGATCTTCTGGCGGAATACAACTTCAACAAAGCAGATCCTTTGGTTGCGGATTATAACAAGGACCTGCAAAACTTTGCGGAAGGAAAATGCGCCACTTTGTTCATGGGCGACTGGTCATGGACCGTTATAAAGGATCTTGAAGGTGTTGATACCGAATACGGTTTCATTCCCGTGCCATGGAGCAACAACCCTGAAGACTACGGCAACACCCAGGTCGTTATGGTCCTTCCGAAATTCATGGCTATAGATAAGTCGAACAACTCAAAAGAACAGGTTCAGGCCGCAGTTGATTTCCTCGAGTGGATGCTGACGGATCCGGAAGGCCAGGAATTTTTCCTGCAGGCAGGCTTCTGCATGCCATATAAGAACGTCAGAAAAGATATAAAATATAACTCTATGACCGAATCCATAGCCCAATATGCGGCAGAAGGAAGAACGATCAACCTAGGGTGCTTCTCATACATAACCGGTGATGCATGGACTCAGACAGGTAACCTGATGCTGCAGTACCTCGTAAAAGCAATAGACAGGCAGCAGCTGGCTGACGGTATAAACTCCTACTGGCGATCCGTCAAATAAACATATCCATAAAATTTTTCAGCGGATAACGGTATCGTCACTGATACCGTTATCCGCTCAACGACTGGGAGGATAGCATGAAAAAAGCAATAAGAAAAAAGCGTAACGATGTCGGAGCGTTTTTTGTCTTTATGAGCCCCTCTCTCTTTGCCTTCATCTGTGTTCTGATAATTCCCATGCTATACGGCTTTTATCTGACTTTTACCGACTACAGACCTATCGCCGATACATACAGTTTTGTCGGATTGAGCAATTACAAAGCCGTTTTCACGGACAAAGAATTCATAGGCCAGTTCATGAAGACGCTTGGTTATGTCTTTTTCTCCACGATTTTTTCAAATGCCGTTGCCTTTATGCTGGCATATATCCTCACAAGCGGCCTCAGGGCTCAGAACTTCCTTCGCGCCGGTTTCTTCACTCCGAACCTGATAGGAGGGATCATACTCGGTTACATATGGAAGTTCATCTTTGCGAATGTAGTCACGAACATAGGAAAACGTTTAAATTATGGACCTCTGATGACATCATTCCTTACCCATCCCGACAGGGCGATCCTCGCCATGATCATAGTAACGGTGTGGCAGTACGCCGGCTATTTCATGATGATCTATATCGCTGGATTTGTCGGTATACCCAGGGATGTGATCGAGGCTGCAGAAATAGACGGAGCCACAGGTATCAAAAAGCTTTTCAGAGTAACGATCCCGTTGATGGTCCCTTCATTCATCATCTGTTTCTTTATATCCATATCAAGGGGCTTTATGGCTTATGATCTGAATCTCGCTCTCACTGACGGTGACCCGTACGGTTCTACCAGGCTCGCATCGATGCATATTTATCAGAAAGCTTTCCAGGCAAACCAGTACGCAGCCGGTCAGGCTGAAGCGATCATTCTGTTTATCGTCGTAGCGGTCGTATCCGTAACCCAGGTAATGTTGACCAAAAGGTTTGAGGTGGAATCATGATCGGGAAGAAAAACAGGATCCTAAGGCTTGTAAAGACCGTATTCATCATTATTCTGCTGATACTCTTCAACCTGCCCTTCTTTCTGATGGTCAACAATTCATTCAAGACCACACAGCAGTTCGTTGATGATCCCTTTGCTTTGCCGAAAAGCATAAGTTTCAAAAACTATATCGACGCTTTCAAAAAAATGTCTTTTCTCAGGGGCCTGGGAAACAGTTTTGTAATAATGACCATCAGCGTGTTCCTTATCATCGTATCATCATCTATGGCAGCTTATTTCCTTGTCAGGAACAAATGGCGGTTGAACAAAATACTGTACGCAGTATATGTGGCTTCCATGATCGTACCTTTTCAAGCCATTATGATACCGCTGGTAAGCATCTATGGAAAATTGAAATTACTGAACAACAAGTGGATCCTTATATTTATGTATATGGGATTCGGACAGGCTTTTGCGGTTTTCATATTCCACGGTTTCATAAAGAGCATCCCGCTGGAAATGGAAGAAGCCGCACTCATTGACGGCTGCAACAGGATCAAGACTTTCTTCCTGATAGTACTGCCGCTGCTCAAGCCTGTTATCGTCACAATATTGATACTCGATGTGTTGTGGATATGGAATGACTATCTGCTGCCAAGCCTTATCTTGCTCTCCCCTTCCGAGCGCACCCTGCCGTTGTCCACATACAGCTTTTTCACCTCATACAGCGTGGACTATGCACCGCTGATGGCAGGGCTCGTTCTTACGATCATTCCTGTAGTTGTCGCTTATATATTCTGCCAGAAGCAGATCGTAAAAGGTGTCGTCCAGGGTGCAATCAAATAGGGCGATCAAAATCGAATACTGCAATCAAATAGCAAAACAGATTAAAGTACCCCCGAATCAGAGATGAGCTCAATGATTCGGGGGCAATATCAGTATTTATTGATCAACATTGACCGATCTGCGGGAACCGTGGTCGCATCTACGCCGTCAAAACAGCCTTTATGTCCTCCGGTTTCCGGCCAAAGAAGAACAAGCCGACGGGAGTAATCGTTACCTCATTATCTGCAAACTTGAACTCGAAGACCCTCTCGTGGCATGTTTCTACCCATCTGAGCGCCAGGCGGAATGTGTCGTCGGCAACCCAGGCTCCGCTTGCAAGAGCGATCGTCGCTGCTCCGGTACCAATGGTGTTGAAGCTTCTTGACCCGTCAAGCGCGATTTCGATATGGTTCTCTTTGCCGTCCTGTGTATAGTCCATCCTGGCATGATAGCTGCTGAAGCTGATCGAGAACTCTTCGATCGAGCTTGGCATCCTTCCTCCGCTCATAAATGCGCCCATGGTATCTCCGAGTGTGAAAGTGCCTGCAGTGACCTTGAATTTCTTGCCGTCGATCAGCGGGCGAGTCGGTGAAAACGGAGCAAATACCGGATTCGGGAGGGCAAGGCGTGCCATGCGTTTTTTCAGTCTTGCAGAAGCTTCCGGGTTCTCAGGCAATTGCTTATCATACGGTACCTCGTCAAGGAACTCCCACATGATATCCAGTACTGCTTGTGGTGCTACTCCGCCTGTCGATCCTGCTGCATTTTCAGTTATTGCGATGATCATGTCTCTATCCGGCACGACGATCGTAAACTGTCCCATCGCACCGTCGGCACGATAAACGCCCTTCGGACGGCACATCCAGATTTGATATCCGTAGCCGACGAAGTTGTCCTTTGCGGGAGGATTGACATTTACTTCGGATGCTGAATCATTCTGAAGGGTCGTCGCAAGTCTCACATAGTCTTCAGCAAGTATTCTTTCGCCTTCCCATACCCCGCCGTCTGCATACAGCTTCATAAGACGCAAGTTGTCCTCCGTAGTGGCGTACAGTCCGCCTCCTCCGATTTCCATGCCGTCCGGCATATAGATCCAGCGCAGGTTGTCGGCATCGATCCCTATCTTGTCAAAAAGGCGCGGCTTCAGATAGTCATGGAGCCCGAGACCTGTCTTTTTGCGTACGATCGCTCCAAGTAATGTCGATCCGGTGCTGTTATACATATATGCAGTACCCGGTTCATGGACGACCGGTGTTGCCAGGAAATCCCTGATCCAGTCCTTTGAAGGACGGGGCATCGTCTCCATGCCGCAGCCCATGGACAGGACATGATGAACGGTCAGTTTTTTCAGGTTTTCGGATGGATTTTCCGGTGCTTCATCAGGGAAAATATCGATTATGCGCTCATCAAGCCTTACAAGGCCTTCCGTATACAGGATTCCGACTGCTGTCGCAGCGTAGGTCTTTGTATGGGATTGAAGTCCATGGCGAATTCCCGGTGCATATGGGCTCCACCAGCCTTCTGCGCAGATTTTACCCTGCCGCATGATCATCAGGCCATGCGGTTCGGTGACTCCGCTCTCGAGCTTGTCCAGCAGGTTTTCAATAGCCTGGCTGGGGATCCCTACAGATTCGGGAGTAACGCGCTCAAATTCAACTCTTTTCAACAGACTCATCTCCTTAACATTATATTACAATAACAATAATCAAAAAAACCCATGCTTGTCTATCGTTTTCATAGCATATATATTAAAAAAAGTAACCCTGCAGAACACAGCAAAATAACTGCATGATGCATAAACAATCGCAAAGAAGCCGCCACAGCCCGTATAAGGATCAATGGTGCGGCGACTTCTTACGTAAAACTGTAACCATCTGCTAATCGAAAAAGTTCCTGATAAACAGCAGCGCGTTATCAAGGTTTTCAGCCAGGGCAGCCACGCCGATCAATACATCGCCACTATATAACCCGGCTTCATGCAAAGGTGAGCCTTTGCGCAACCAGATGCCTCCGACTATTTCATGGCCGTCGGAGTTCCTGTAGCGGTAAAGGTCTGCTTCTTTTGAACCCAGAACATCTTTGGGGATAAACAGGCTCAGGTCCACGAAGGCATCCTTTTCCGCGTATGATCTGAAAACCGGCTCGTCCGCCGCAAATACATCAAGGTCACCTATCCCAAACCTGACTGCAAGGACCTCTACCGTTTGGACATCTGCTTGCGTGAAGTCTTCATACTTGAGTGTATAGCTTGTCTCAACATCTATCTTCATACCGGCCAGGTCGATCCCATTCTTCTCCAATTGCGTGGGAACAGACTCGACTTCAACTTCTCTGTTGGCATTTACCATTACGATATAGAGATCCTTATCGTCACGCATTACGCCAAAGGCAACTGCTGCGCCTATCGCAGCAATGATCAGGACCGAGATTATAGGTATCCTGTAGTAATCCCATATAAACAGCCATCTGTGCCTTTTATCAAGCCGTCGAAAGGTTGCTATATCCTTTTTCAGCTGTTCTATAGGAGTCATCAGGCATAATCCCCTTTTTCTGCAGTTTCACGCCATCTGGCCGGGCTTACTCCGCACATTTTGCGAAACACCGTAGAAAAATAGGACGAATTGTCATATCCTATTTCGCTGGAGATCTCAATAATGGACATGTTCGTGCTCAACAGCAGGCGCTTGGCTTCTTCAATGCGAAGTTGATTTATATATTGACGCAAAGTCATGCCGGTTTCTTCCCGGAATTTTTTTGACAGGTAATTCGGAGTTATATGGATGACAGACGCAACATCATCCCTGTCAATATCTTCCCGGAAATGCTCAGCTATATACTTTTTTGCCTTGATGATGACGTCAGCGCTGTCATCCCTGCTATGCAGGACAGAAACAACGAAATCAAACAGCGACTGCGCAAATTTCATAAAGTCGGATAAAGACCACTCCGGCAGCGTGTCAAGTTCGCCGATTATCTCATTGTTGAGCAGGACCTGTGTTGATATACCGTTATCCCGCAGGCAGCCGTAGAAAATATGCATCAGCTCCTGGTACAATCTCAAGATCATATTCAGGTTGCTGTCGCGGATATGCACTATTTTATTTAGCGCATTCGCTATCAGTTCTACGAAGTCAGTTTTTGAAGCCTGCCTGATACTACGGAGTATTTGCTCCTGATCTAGGTAATAATAGTTATCGATAGTATCATTTTCAGTTTCCCGGAACAAATAGATCCTTCCGGCCTGGTAGCGCAGTCTCGCTATGCGCTTGCTTAGCTCAGGAGCGATTTCGTAAGTCTTATATAATCTCACTTCATCACTTATGATGCAAACAGGATTCAGAGAAAACGTCGTCACACAGAGGTCGATAAATTTCCTGCTCAACAGCAGAAGTTCACTCTCAGTATGCTTCTCAGCAGGAACAAAGCAAGTAAGGTAGGTAAACTTTACACCAACGTCTGCTATTGTGTAGGCCGTTCCTATGTTATCTGTGAATATCTCTTCTGCAAGGCGCTGAAATCCTTCGATCAGCATCTCCTTTTTCCAGCCGTTGCTTAGCGGCAGAGCAGTATCCGCCGCAATATATATCAATCGCCAGATGCTGTCGGCCGTAAAGTCGAATTGCTTTAAATTCAGCGCCCTGTTGAGTCTTTCATGGTTGACTCCATAATGGCCGTCCCTGATCTCACGCAACATGTTGTTTGTAAGATCGTTTATCACGATGGGATCCTTTTCTTTACTGGCATTGAGCCTCCGGTTTTTTGAGTTGGCTATCATTTTCCTGATCACCATATTCAGCTCGTCCATATCGATCGGCTTGGTCAGGTAGTTTGTAGCACCGTAGCGCAATGCTGTCTGGGCATACTCAAAGCTCTCAAAACATGTCAGAAAAGCAAACTCTGTCTGGATGCCACTGTCGTGAACGAATTTGAGCACTTCGATCCCATCGCATTTGGGCATGCCTATGTCGCAGAGGATAAGTTCAGGTTTTTCCTGCATGATTATGGTTTTGGCCACTTCGCCGTTGTAGGCACGAAGCATTTTGCTGATCCCCATGTCACTGCAGTTCAGTTGGCTCTGTATAACATCTATAGTAGATATATCGTCGTCGCACAGCAAAAGTTTCATTACTCATTCACCTCCCAGTCAGGGATCCATACTTCCACATGCGCACCGCCCTCCGGCAGGTTCGCCAGGCGCAAAAGGTCAGTCTTGTTATATGTAAGCTGTAGAGTGTACCTGATATTACTCAAGCCAATGTGGTCTTTGGGGGCAGATTCTGCGTCAGAGGTTTCGACCATGCTTTCCAGTACCTCTTCCGGAAATCCTTCCCCATTGTCTTCAACAACTAAACGGCACCCCGTAAAATCATCGGTCGTCACACGTTGGCATGACACTTTCAGCTCAAGGGGCTCGTATAAATTCATAGCATGCTTTACGGTGTTTTCTACCAGAGTGAAAAGTATCAGTATCGGAATGCGCATATCGGCAATATCGTCAGGACAGTCAATACTGGCATTTATACTGCCGGGAAATCTCAATGTCTGCATTTGAATGTAGTTTTCAATATGTGATATCTCTTCTTTCAGAGTGACCCACTTTCTCTGAGAATTGAACATGTAGCGGATAAATTTCGACAGATACTGCAGATATGACCGGATGTCCTCCAGCCTGTTTTGGTAAGTCATATTACTGACTGTGGTTATTGCATTCAGGAAAAAGTGAGGTTTGATTTGCGCTCGCAGAAGCAAAAGTTTGTTTTCCTGCTCACGCAGCAGTCTGTCGTAAGATTCGATGCGAAGATTTGTGATCTGATCCGCCATCTCGTTGAAACTGTTGAACAGAACCGAAAATTCTTCACTTCCCGCATCTGATGCTATTCGATAGCTCATATTGCCGGACGTCAGTTCCTGGTTTGCCTTGAGCAATTCCTGAGTAGGCAGGACGACCATTCGTTTCAGATTGTATGCGAGTACTATCAGAAGCGTGGCACACGCTATGCTTACAAAGAAGATAAGCAGAGCAATGGTTGAGGTAACATAATTGCTTCTTACATCGCTTTGCTGTGTTGCAAGAACGACATACGTATTGTCATCCGTAAAGCTCAGATCCATCGTAACGGTTGTATGTCCTCCAGAAACTGATAACCTGCCTCCTTTGACGTCGAGCCATTTATCCCAGTTAGTATCTCCGCCGCAGTAATATACTTCATTGTTTTTACTTGAGAATAACAGGAATGATACAGACTTTCCAAGAACATTGAAGTTCTGTGTAATGTCGTATCTCCGGACGCTGCTCATTGTACCCGCCACATATTTACCAAGGGCGATCGACTTTACGAAATAAGCTTCACCGTCGATCGATTCTATCCTCCACATTCGATTATACAGTTTTGTGGTTTCCCTTAGAGCGACGTCCTTGAATGAATTTTTGAGAGCGGCCTTATATATGGGAGATATTGCCGGATTTGCCGCAAAAAGGTTCATATCGCTTTGCGTATCGATCAGGAAGAAACAGTCGGCGTCTGAATTGACGTGAAGTTTGTTGTTCATCTGATCCAGGCATTTCTTTCTGGTCATGTATTCCATTTCCGGTGTGCCAATCGCAAGTTCTGTATTGTTATATACGGTCAACAGCAGTTCAAATATGTGTTCATACTGTGTGTCAAGCCTCTTTTTTACAAAACTCTCCCAGGTCTTGACAGTGGTCATGTTTTCTGCTTTCATTCTTTCTCTTGTCTGTATATTGTAATATAAGTTCGACCACATTAAAAAAAGCAGCACAAGTATCATTACGGCAGAAAGCAGGCTGTTGACTCGCTTCCTCCATGATTTCATTTTTTTCATCCTACGATGCTCCGTTCCTGTCAGCAGAAAAAATACACGATCAATGCAGCCATAACCCTATACATATCAATTCTACATTATTGGGCTAATGTTGTCAATATAACGCCAGAATTGACCATATTTTATATATGTTAACGTTTTCACTTGTAATTATTTTTTATATTTTTCATACGCAAACCCCACTGTTCCATGTTTGTACAAAAGGATATTTCATCTGTACTTTTTTTAATGCAAGTAATGTCTTTAAAAGGTTAATATTATAATCAAGAAAATAAGGAGGATGGATAGTAGTGCCAAAGATTCGAAGTGAAAAATCTTCCGAAGGACATTCTTCACAATATGAAAATATTCTTAAGAAAAATAAGAAGTCCAAAAGGTTAGCGGAATTCAAGAAAACTTTCCCGATGTATCTCATGTTGATCCCGGGTGTCATCTACCTGGTTTGCAACAATTATCTGCCAATGTTCGGTATCCTCATAGCGTTCAAAAAGGTCAACTTTTCGATCGGTGTCCTGAAGAGCCCCTGGGTCGGTTTAAGTAACTTCAGGTTCCTTTTCGAGACCAAGGATGCCTGGATCATGATACGAAACACATTGGCATACAATGCGGTCTTCATTATCCTGGGCATGGCGATCGCCATATTTGTTGCGCTGTGCATGGCCGAGATTTCAAACAGGGGTATCGCAAAGATCATCCAGCCTATAATCTGCTTCCCCTCAATGGTTTCAGCCGTTATATTATCATTCATCGTTTATGCATTTCTCAGCACGACATATGGTTTCGTAAACCGTACTTTCTTCCCTGACAGTCCTATAAACTGGTATGCTACGGCAAAGTATTGGCCATTTATACTTACGATTGTGCACTTCTGGCAAGTGACCGGCCAGAGCTCGATTATCTATATGGCAAGCATCGGCGGAATCGATAAGGAACTGTACGAAGCCGCCAGGATAGACGGTGCCAGCAAGTTCAAGCAGATCTGGCACATTACGCTTCCTTTGCTTAAGCCCATGATGACATTGATGCTCCTGTTGTCAATAGGCCGCATATTCAACTCGGACTTTGGTCTGTTCTATCAGGTGCCGTTGGGATCCGGTCTGCTGTACAATACTACACAAACGATCGACACTTACGTATATCGCGCTCTTCTGGAACTTAACAATGTAGGCATGTCTTCTGCGGCAAGTGTGTTCCAGGCAATTATCGGTTTCCTTCTCGTCATCCTGTCAAACGCCTTGGTCCGTAAAATCGACAAAGAGAACGCACTGTTCTAATGTAAGGGAGGCTGAATATTTTGGATCAAATCAGAAAGAGCACCGCACCGACAATAAAGGATGAGCGGGCATTCCACAATGTTGCGCTGGTTTTGATGATACTTCTGGCATTATACTGTCTCGCTCCGTTTTTCCTGATGCTTTCCGTTTCCCTGTCCACCGAGCATTCCCTCAGTACAGGCGGATACAGTTTCTGGCCGCGCGAGTTCTCGTTTGCCGCATATGATTATCTTTGGGCAAAACGCTTTACGATCGGCAGGGCTTATGGGATCACGATTTTTGTAACCGTTGTCGGTACCATTACAAATCTCCTGCTGACCTCTCTTTTCGCCTATCCCCTCAGCAGGAAGGACTTCAAACCAAGAAACGTGATCGCCTTCATCATCTTCTTTTCCCTCATGTTCAACGGCGGTTTGACCGCAAGCTATATCGTCTGGACCAGGCTGTTCCACATCAAAAACACGATATGGGCACTTCTCATACCCGGAAGCCTTATGGGTGGTATGAACATCCTTCTGGTCAGGAACTATTTCAACGCAAACATTCCTTACTCAATAATAGAAGCCGCCCAAATAGACGGTGCCGGTGTATTCAGGATCTACTGGCGTATCATGCTGCCGCTATCAAAGCCCGTACTGACAACGATCGGTCTTTTCGCGGCACTGGGCTACTGGAACAACTGGACCAACGGTCTGTATTATATTTCTGATACAAAACTATATACGATCCAGGTTTATCTCAAAAAACTAATGGATAGCATCGCATTCCTGAAATCAAGTGATATCGCCTCCGAATCCGCAGCGCTGGCATACAAGGCCTTCCCGATGGAGAGCGCAAGAATGGCCATCGCCATCATAGCAATCCTGCCGATCCTGCTTGTTTACCCGTTCATCCAGAAGGAGCTTGTCAAGGGACTGGTCATCGGAGGAGTCAAAGGTTAAGTTTAGCGACTCTTAACTAATGTCAATAAATAAGGCATAATCTTGTTTACGAAGATTATGCCTTTTGTCACTAAAAGGAGGTCCGGATGGGATTTTTTGATTATGACGGTCCGCTGATAAAAATGCTTGTCAAGGCAGCAAATATGATGATCGTCAGTTTTTTCTGGTTACTGATGTGTATACCTGTGGTCACAGTCATACCTGCAACCGCAGCGCTTTTTCATACTACAACAAAAGTGATTCGCCAGAGCGGTAACGGTGTCGTACGCGACTTTTTCTCAAGTTTTAAGGGCTCTCTTAAGAAAGGCATACCTTTATCACTGATTTGTCTCCTGTTCGGTTTCCTGTTATATACTTCTCTTTCTTTCGGGAGTCATATGTGGAAAAACGGTTTGTTCTGGACCGTTTATTATGCCATTGGTTTTATACTGGCTTTTGCCTTTGCGACCATGCTTTTGTTTATACCGCCGACATTATCGAGGTTTGAATGCAGTATCGGTGCTACACTGCGGCTGTCTCTTTACTTCGCATCAAAAAACCTGCTTCGCTCTTTATGGAATCTGATTTTACTTGGTTTTGTTTCAATGCTTGTGTATTTTTATCCTGTAACCATACTGATCCTTCCCGGTCTATATTTTGACCTGATATGCGGAGGTATGGAAAAGACACTGCTGAAATTCATGCAGGAGCAAGGTTTAGTTGAGAGTAAGGATACGGAAGAGCAGCAAAACATATCGGACGAACCCGATCATACTGATCCGGCATCTGACGGGGTATCCAGTCTCGACCTGTCCAAACTGCTGGATGAACCGAATGAAGATCCTACGGATACTGGAGATAAAGATGAGTGATCTTATACTTAAAGATGTACTGAAAATATACCCCTTTACAAAAACAACCGGTTTGATCAACCGAAAAAAGAACATGGAAGCTCTTGCCCGCGAGAAGCAGAATCCTTATACGACAAACGAAGGTGTGATCGCGGTCCAGAAGTTCAACCTTGAGGTAAAAAGCGGCGAATTTGTTGTGCTTCTTGGGCCTTCCGGCTGCGGAAAAAGCACGGTCCTGAGAATGATCGCCGGCCTGGAGGATGTAACTGCAGGAGAGATATTCCTTAGCGGTGTGAAAATAAACGATGTCAGGCCTGAGCACCGTGATGTCGCCATGGTCTTTCAGAACTATGCTCTTTATTCGCATCTGACCGTATATGAAAACCTGGCCTTTCCTTTGAAAAATCTGCATATCCCCCGCGATGAACTTGACAGCAAAGTACGCAGTGCGGCAGATGTATTGAATCTTTCACACTTGCTGGATCGAAGGCCAAAGGAGCTCTCAGGCGGTGAGAGGCAAAGAGTGGCCATAGGCAGGGCGATCGTGCGTGATCCCAAGCTGCTTCTTATGGATGAACCGTTCAGCAACCTTGACGCTCCTTTGAGGCAGAAATTGAGAGCAACACTCAAGGAGCTGCACAGTAAGCTCGGAACCACAACCATATATGTTACCCACGATCAAACAGAGGCGTTTACGCTCGGTGAAAAGATCGTTGTCATGCGTGACGGAATAATTCAGCAGACAGGAACCCCGCACGAACTTTACAATAGACCTGCAAACCTGTATACCGCTACCCTTTTAGGCTTGCCTCAAATGAACGTATTCCATGATGTTCCCCTTCACCATTCTTCCGGTGATTGGAAAGTGGACCTTTTTGGGATCACATATACATTGCCGAGAAGCAAATTTGCAAACCTGAGTCGATCATTAAGCGGTACAAATGTTACTCTGTGCATCCGCCCTGTCCATGTTGAAGTAAGCCAATCCGGCGTACCCGCCAAGGTATTGTATACAGAGTTCATTGGTTCAGAAGTTCACCTTCATATGAGTATTGAAGGTGAAGAAGTCCTGGCCATCTTGCCCGCTGCGGACTCAAATGTCGGCACATTTTCAAGAAACCAAATAGTCAAAGTATCATTTCAAGCGAACAGGTTTCATCTGTTCGATCCGATTACAGAGAACAGGATAGGCTGAAAAGCTTATTCAGCATAACTTAAGATATTCAATGGATACGGACTGAATACCCGACTTCCCGATCTATATGCATTAAGATGGGGTATCGGATAAAAGTTCAACAGAAAAAGAAGAGCATATTCGCTGATCCGGTTAAATGGAATGGTTCGAAAACCATTAACCGGAGAATCGAATATGCTTTATGTAAATGTGCCCGATTAAACTGAGGGCTATCTGTCCCAGACAACAGTGTCTGTGTCAGATAGCCCAAAACTCATGTTCTAAATATCAGGTATTCTATTATATTACTTGTTAGCTGCGAGCCAATCGTTAACTTGTCTCTGATACTCTGCTCTGACTTCTTCGATACCTGCAGCCTTCAGAGCTTCGATGAACTGAGGCAGATATTCATCAGGATTTACGTCGCCGTATGTCAGAACGTTAAAGTACTGGTCATATACGTTGGAAATAGCAGCGATCTGGGTGCTGACTTTTGAAGCATCCGGAATGAATCCGAAGAGCGGCGGATACCATGCTTCATCGATCAGTTCCTTCATGAAGACCTTGTCTTCGTTGGATGTGTTGCCGTCAAATCCATAGAGGAGGAACTGGTTGCCGAAAGCACCGCATGAGTACAGCGCTGTGTACGGTACTGTATCAATGCTCAGACCTTCCGGATAACGGATGGAAGACTTGTCTTCGTTCCACTCCCAGGATACGCCTTCAAGGCCGTAAATGAGGGTGCTGGCGATGAACTCGTCTGTCCAGATGAGGTTGAGCATGCGGGCTGCTGCTGACGGATTTTCAGATGTGTATGCAATACCGTATACGAGCGGGTTGTTGGTCATATCGGACCTTGCGATCTCAACAGCGCCGAACTCTCCGCCATAGGTATTGTTCATCGTGAACATCAATTCGATAGTCTCAATGGAGTACGCATGGCCCATTATAACGCCCTTGGACTGGCCGGACATAATGACCGCGTCATGTCCAAGTGTATTGTTGGAACCTTCGGGATCCGAGTAGCCAAGCCGGCTCCACTCGTATGCCTTATAGACACCTTTCTTGAAAGCTTCGGTCTCAAAGTAGTTGACGAGCTCTGTGCTGTCACCGACTGTTGCGAAGTATGTGCCTATAACGTTGGTGTGATCCTGCCAGCAGTAGAGAGTATGAAGCTGGTTGTTGTAAACCATGAAGCGCTCATTCGGATGAGCTGCCTTGAGAGCTGCAAGAGCCGCATCAAGGTCGTCAACCGACTTGACTTTGCTCATGTCATATACGCCGTCGACATAGGCTTTGTCATAGATGTACTTCCAGCTCAATACCTGGCCTTTGTAGCAGGGGATGGCATATATGGTGCCGTCGATCGTACCGCAGGGCAGCCAGTCTTTGACTATCTCTGCAGCGCCTTTCAGCTCGTTGTCAAGATAATCGTTCAGAGGAAGCAGATAGCCGTTTGCAACTGCCGTGTTCAACGGGAGCGCAAGGTAGATATCCATCTTCTCGCCTGAAGCAAGCTGCATGTTCGCAGTGGTGCTGTAGTCAGCGAGATGACCAAACTGAAGATCCAACTTGATATCGGTGATACCCAGGTTGTTCTTGATGTGGTCATTGATGGCGTTCTCGACGTCCTTAATAGCTTCCGCACTCGGGATCGTCATCATGGTCGGGAAATACAACTGAACCGCATATGGTTCTTCGTTGCTGCTGCCGGGATTCGTAGTTTCATTTGGCTTGCTGCTAGGATTCGAAGTCGGAGTTACTTTGCCGTCTCCTGAATTGGAACAGGCAACCAAGCCAAAAACCATCAGCGATGCAAGAAGAACTGCCAACAGTTTTTTCATTGATTCATTACCTCCAAAATATTAGTACGCACAGTTTTGCGCCTAACTTAATAATATCAGTGGATTGGAGTCTTGGCTTTAAATAGACAATCGTTTTTATTATAAAATGTACACTCTTTTTACATAGTATAACTTAATGATATTAAAAATATATACAGCTTCATTCAAAATGTACAATAATGAGTCCATTCAGGCTTTTGACCCGTGCTTTAGTATCATGTCAATCGTTTATACTTTGATTACACTTTCAATTTTCTGATGTAGATATTTTATACTCATAGTTTTTGAGATCGGCTTCAAGGGTCGCGCTGTATCCGTCCTTCTCCCATTTGAGGCATAGACGATCCTCAGCAGAGTCCAAAACGTGCAAAGTCGCATCGAAACCAAAGGCCGGATAAGTATTCCTGAATCTCAGTAGCTCTAGCTGTTTCCTGACAACATCCTTCTTCAGGCCTTCCTCGATCTGTTCCATGGTGAGATTTGTCCTGTTGATTTCTTTATGGCCGCCGGCTCCTGCCCGTTTGACAGCTTCATAGTCGTTCTTTCCAGCCATCAGATCCAAATACCAGACCTGCGGTTTTCCGGGCATGAACATCTGGATCGCCCTGGCCAGCAAAAGTTTTCTGTCATCTTCACCCAAAGCGCTGTAATAGGTCGCATTTACCTGATAGTAAATGTTCTTGCTTCCATGCAGATCCTTGACATACCCGCCACGGCCAACAACTGTCTGGATCAACTGCTCTATCAGACTGTCAGGTATCAAGCCCTTCAGATCTAGCAGCGGTATGCCGTCATGACAGCCAAGCATGTTGACGACGCGGATCTTCTTTTCCTGAATGTCCCTGATCCATTTCAGGAGAAACTCATTGGTATTGCGCTCGAAAGCATCCAGTATCAGCCCGGGCAGGAAGAAGTCATAAGTCATATAGCCTTCTTCTGCGAGCTTTTCGTGGATCTTCTCCTCATACTTCGAGTGGATCTCAGGCAGCAGTGTCAGGCCATACTTATCAGCCAGTTCCCGTATTCTGCTGAGGAGATCCCAAGTCCCCGGTTCATTGAGAAAGTTCCTCAGGCCGGGTTCTTTTGGAGCATATGCAAATGCATCCAGCCGTACGATACTTGCCCCATACTCTTTCAGCTTTCTCAGGGTGTCGTCATAGAACTCCCATACAAGGGGTGACTTTATATTCAGATCCATCTGACCCAGATATTCTCTCTTGGACTCAAGCAGATCTATTACTTTATCGGCATACTTTCCATACTTGCCAAAATCTATCTGTTTCGGCTTTTTGCCTGCCGCCAGGGCTTCATTGACTATCCCTGCAAGCTTTTCGGCCGTGGTGTATTGGACCTTTATTTTCTTCATCAGCTCCTGAGTGCTGACTTCCCTGTACCTGACTTCCTGGTAAAAAGTATTCCAATATGGTACTTCAGTGCCGTCCGGCATCCTGACGTTTAGTATGGGAAGGCCGGGCTTCCTGAAAAACATATCTTTTATAAGATGCGGGTAAGGCTGGATATATCCATCTTCGGTCATTTCTCCGTTGCCTTCCCAGAACTTGTTCCAGTTGATGAAGAAGTCTTTGTACTTAGAATCTTCACCTTTCTCCAAAATGTCCTGGAATTGCTCTGAAAGCACTGAGGCGTGATTGAGCACAAAATCGAGTTTCAGGTCGATGCCCATCTCACGCAATGTCTTCAGATCATCAGGGGACGCGAGCTCTTCATTTATCCCGTAATCAATAACTGAAAAACCTCGGTCCAGATCTGTGTTAAAAAGACTTGGCAAAATATAAAAAGATTGAAATACCTGCTGCATTTCCGGCTTTTTCAAGAATGCAACGATATCTCCCAACGTACCGCCGATGCTGTCAGGATAAGCGTTGAGCATCGGTCCCGCTTTCAATGACGCTAATTTATCATTGATCATATATATTAATACCTCCTGATAGGAATCACCGGTAATTTTGCTTTCAATCGTTTGACAATTTCAATCGTTTAACAACAAACACTGCACTCTTCCCGAGCGAGCTGCTTCCAACTACAACTGCTTCGTGACTTCTCCTTCGGCTGAAACTCGCTGAAACTCAAAGATTCTTACTTATCGCATCGTCAAGCTGCATCAGTTAAGATCCACACTGTATCCTCCATCAGATGCAGTAAAACTATCCGTCCGGAGATAACCTGTTCAAGCCTTTGAAGAAGGCCTGAACAGGTTATCTCCGGTTATGACCCCGGGAATATTTTACTCAATGTCGATAACTCACTCAACCAGATGAAGGGCAAACCCGCCTATCTCATCTTTGAAGTATGCAACGGTAATATTACCGTTGGCATCGACTCTGTAACCTTCGCGATTGAATTCAATGCCCTTGTTCTCTAAATAAAACATGGCGCGCTTCAATGAGTTGCATCTGATCGCGATGTGTCCGTTTCTTCCAAAGCCGCGTTCCCTCATGACTTCGATATAATCGCCAGAAAAGAAGGATTCCGGTTTCCTGATGAGCGGCAGGTCAAACATACTGCATATCAAACCGGCTATCGATTCGGCCTGGGCATCATCATCGGCATTGATACCGACATGCGCGAGCCTGAAACCGTGCATGACAGAAACGGCCTGTTTTGTCAGCTGTTCGATCGAATGGAAACTGCCTTCGCTGATCAGCTTACTGTCAACCATCCAACTGCCCCCGCACGCGAAAACATTCTTCAGTGCGAGATACTGTGTGACGTTGCCCGAGTTTATACCGCCTGTCGGCATGAACTTCACCATTCCGTAAGGACCCTGCAGCGCTTTCAGGAATGCAATGCCTCCGGCCGCTTCTGCAGGGAAAAACTTCAGCCTCGACAGGCCAAGATCCAAAGCTGCCTCAATATCTCCGGCACTTGATACCCCAGGGATCACAGGGATCCCGTTCTGTATGCAATAGGTGACTACTTTCGGATTCAGTCCCGGGCTGACCATAAATCCCGCTCCGGCATCAACTGCCGTCTTTACCTGATCCACAGTCAACACGGTACCCGCACCTACCAGAAAGTCAGGCCTTTTCTCCGAGATGATCCTGATCGCGTCGGCAGCCGCGTTTGTACGGAAAGTTATCTCCGCACACGGCAATCCGCCTGCACTGAGCGCATCGGCAAGACCCAGCGCCGAATCGGCATTATCGATCTTCACTACCGGGATGATGCCGATCCTTGTCAATTTTTCAAACAGCCGTTCCATATTATTCTCCATCATTTAAGATCCCCGACATGTCCGACGTTACTTGAGTATCCCCTTGAAAGAAATCAATTTTTGCCTTGTCATCTCTTCAAGGGTGCTTACGGCGCCTTCACGCCCGATACCGGACAGCTTATAGCCTCCAAACGGCTGGTGCGCAAGCCTGTAATTGCCTGAGCCGTTTATGATGCACGCCCCGGCCTGAACATTGTTTGCAACCCACATCGCGGTCCTGATGTCCTCGGTTATAACTCCCGATGAAAGACCATAAATAGTGTTGTTAGCGATCTGTACCGCTTCTTCCTTTGTATCGAAAACAATAATGGGAAAGACCGGACCGAAAACTTCCATATCCCTGGATATATCCATATCAGGCGTTGCCTCGATCACTGTCGGCTCAACGAAAGCGCCGTTGCGGTTTCCGCCGTAAAGGAGTTTCCCGCCTTGTTCAACGGTATGCCTTATCTGATTTTCGACCTGTATTGCAGCCTGTTCACTCACAACTGGTCCCATGTCAACTGTCGGGTCGCTCGGATCTCCGATCCTGAGCTCCTTCAACCGGCTGATCAGTTCCTGCTTGAAGCGTTCCGCGATCCCCCTCTGGACAATAAACCTCTTGCTTGCACAGCAAGTCTGTCCCGCATTTCCGATACGTCCGCTTATCGTCTCCGAAACGGCAAGTTCAAAATCACAATCGTCAAATATTATGAGCGGATCATTTCCTCCAAGCTCCAATGAGACATGTTTCAGCGACGGTGCACAGTATTTTGCGATCTCTATCCCGACTTCCGTGCTTCCGGTAAAGCTTACAGCAGCGATCCTGCTGTCAGATGCCAGAAGAGAACCTATCTTGCTTCCGCTTCCCGTCAGACATTGAATTGCGTTGGCAGGAACTCCGGCTTCAAGCAGAAGTTCGCACAGTATCAACGCGCTTCTCGGGGTCTGTGATGCCGGCTTAAGGATCACGCTGTTTCCCGTGACCAGCATCGGTGCAGTCTTATGCGCTGCCAGCTCAACAGGGTAGTTGAACGGAACTATGCAAGCAAATACACCCAGCGGTTCATGGATCGTGAATGCCACATCGCCTTGCGAACGCGGTTCGGCATTGTAAGGCAGTGTATGTCCGTAAAAAGTATTTGCCGCGGAAATATATATCCTGAATATGGCTGCATTGGCTGCTACCTCGATACGGCACTGCTCTATTGGCTTTCCGCCTTCTTCGCACATGATTTTTGCAATACGTTCCGTGTTTTGAGTCAAAAGGACGGCATACTTCTCCAGTATCTCAAGTTTACGATACAGAGGGTATGAATTCCATTCGATTTGCCCTTTCACGGCATTTTCTATTGCCTTTTCAACATCTTCTTTGGTTGCTGCCGGGACAGTATCGACCACTTCTCCGGTCGCAGGGTTTACAACGCTCATGACACCTCCGTCAGAAGCGTCGACCCATTTTCCTCCGATCAACATTTGCATGCCTAAGTCCTCCTTTATGCTATATCGAACGCAAATATTCCAAATCTTCTGCAAGTGACGTGAATATATCACCGGTATATGCATACTCACGTTCCACTATGTAAGCCTCAGCTCCCTGAGCGTCTGCGGCTCTCCTGATTTCCGGCATGTTGATGATTCCCTGGCCAAGCTTGCAGTTGATCTTCCTGTGTTCTTCCAGCTTCTTCATCTGCTCGGGTGTAAATATGGGTTTTCCGTCAGGCCCGCGCTTGACATTTCTGAAGAGCTGTCCGAAATCGTCTTCGGGACCTAATACACGCGAAGTCTCCTTCACGTGTATCAGCCTGAACCTGCCCGGGTAGCTTGATATGAATTCCGAAGCATCGATCCCGGCTCTCCATACCCAACCGACGTCCACCTCAAAAGTCACTTTCTGCGGATCCGTATTTTCCAGTAAAATATCGATTACTCTCTTTCCGCCAAAAACATGGAAATCACTGTGATGATTGTGATAGCCATATATCATGCCGTATTCCTTTGTCTTCTCGCCGTACAGGTTAAGATTCTCAGCCGCTTTTAAGGCTTCATCCTCCGAGCTTATTCTCAAACCGGGACATACGACATATTTGCAGCCTGCCTCGGCAAGATAATCCAGCTGCTGCTCAGTCTTATCGATATTCACATGGGCACCGATGGCCACCATTCCGAGAGAGGCCAGATAATCCTTCAGTCCCGCAGCCGTATAGCCGCCGTAAATCTCATTGAACAACTCGACTCCTGAATAGCCGGCCTTTGCGATCTTCTCAAGGCTTCCGTGAAAATCTTCCGTCAGTTCCCTTGAGAAAGACGCAGTTTGCACATATATTTCCTTCATACGATTTCCTCCCGCAATTGAAATGTGCTGTCTTAAGAAGCATTCGTTCAATTCGCGCACAGTCCGATCACCGAAACAAACAAAATGTCATAAGACAGCACACCTATACAGAAACTTCCGAATTACTAAACTTTTTGATTTGACAATATCCTGTCGACCCTTCTGATCACTTCAAAGCACATATGGGAATTGTGAAACGGGCACTTTCCCGCATTGAGTTTGTCAAACCCGTGCATACCGTCCACAATACGCCAGCCCTGCTCGTCGACGATAACATTGTTGAACCAATCGCCGTCTTTCCTGTCTACAAAGTACTTTTCGATATATTCAAGCTGTTTCATGCAAGCATCCAGGTATGCCGTATCACCTGTCAGTTCATAGCCGCAGAGCATAGCAGTCACTGCTTCGGCCTGGGCCCACCATACACGGCTTTCCTCTCTTTGTCCCGTCGCGAGGTCTCCACCGTTGAACAGGCTGCCGTAACTGTCAAAGTCATTCTCCAGCACCTGCTTAAGAACTGCCTTGCATACATCCTTTGTTTTGCTTATCAGCTCATCATCTCCGACGAGTTCGGCAATGTCCATTGCCAGATAACTTATCTCACAGTCATGCCCGAAGCTCTGCCTGGTTCCCAGGCGATTGCCTTCCTTGTCCATGAACCCCTTGAAGCAACGGTATTCAGGATCGTACAATGTTTCACAGATATATTCCGAGAACTCGCGCAATGCTTTCCCTACTATCGGATCGTTTGTCGCGCGGTACAACTGCTCGTATGCCTGGCAAAGATGGTGCTGGAACATAATCCCGTCAGGCATACTGACCGCCCTTCTGCCGGAGCCGAATCTCATTTCCGCCGGCTTGCTCCAGTCACGGGTAAAACCGTTTCTGTAAACACCCGGAGCGATCTTCACCTTTTCTTCCATGATGCGGAAGGATTCGAGAGCTATTTCGTATGCCCTCTGATCCCTTGTTGCATGGTAGTAAGCCGCGGCAGCCATGATCAGGAACGATTCCGCATAAGTAGGCTTATTGTCGTCGATTACCTCTCCTTTATAGCTGACTGTGCTATATGCTCCTCCATAAACAGGATCATAGAAGTATTTCTCCAGGTAATCGAATGCGCGTTTTGCGCGGTCCAGATAAATTTCATCCCTGTACAGCATCCAGGCATTGGAAAATGCATAAACCATGCGGCCCGTAAGGACAAGTGACCTTGGCTCGTCTTTGACTATTTCCATGTCCCGGGTGACTTTGCCGTAGAATCCTCCGTTTTCTTCATCCAGTATATATTCACTGGTCCAGAACGGAAAGATGCATTCCCTGGCATTCCAGTCGGCTCTCTCCTTCAGGTTAAGGAGCTTTTCATTGACCGTCATTTGCTTTCCTCCGGCTGAATGTTAATCAAAATATATCGTCTTTCCGGATGCCGCAGACTTGTAGATAGCATCAAGGATCTTAGTGACTACAAATGCCTGTTCCGGTTTTACGAAGAGCTCTCCGCGGCCTTTGAGTGCATTGACCCAATGTGTAGCCTCTGCATCATTCGGATTCATGACCTGATTTCTCGGATGTACCCGTCCGAACGGGGAGACGGTCTCAATGTTCGTTATGGTCTGCTTTCCAAGGATGACCTGGTTGAGCCTTACGCCTTCCATGCTTGAATCAAGTCCGCCCTTTGTACCGCACAGCCTGACCATGCCACCGTTATCGACGATATTGAGCGCCCAGGAAGACTTGACATTTATGAGCGCACCGTTTTTCATGACGACAAATCCGAAAGCCGAGTCTTCCACTTCATACTTCTCAGGATCCCAGACACCCATAGTGTTGCCCTGCTCGTCCGGCCCGAGGTACTTGCCAAGCTTTTCAAAGGTCACACCTGTGACGCTCTTTGGCTCGTAGTTGTCCATCATCCACAGAGTCAGATCGAGAGCATGGGTAGCGATGTCTATCAGAGGTCCGCCGCCCTGCTTCGATTTGTCTGTGAAAACGCCCCACGTCGGAACACCACGGCGTCTGATGGCGTTAGCTTCCGCATAGTATATTTCTCCCAGGTAACCGGCATCGCAATAACGCTTCATTGTAAAGTGGGTATCCATCAAACGATATTGATAACCGATCGTAAGCAGCTTCCCTGTACGCTTGGCAGTATCCATCATCTTTTGTGCGTCTTCGACATTTGCTGCCATGGGCTTTTCACACATTACATGCTTTCCGGCCTCCATTGCAGCGCAGCTTATTTCACAATGCGAAACGTTCGGCGTCAGAACATGTACTGCGTCTATGCTTTTATCTTCCAGGAGCTGACGATAATCGGTGTAAACTTTCGCTCCGGCTACACCATATTGAGAAGCTGCCTTTTCCGCGCGCTCAAGAATAAGATCACAAAACGCGACAAGCTCAACGTCCGGCTGCTTTGCCATGGAAGGCATGTGTTTGTCATTGGCGATCCCGCCGCACCCGATAATACCGATCTTCAGTTTTGACATATCTTTCACCTCATCAATATTTTAAACAATTAAATTGTTGTTCACTTTGATTACTGTTCACTGTCCGGCATCATTACTTTAAGGAATTCTTCGTATGAAAGTATCTCACAGCTTTTGGATACGATAAGTTTCGCTCTCTTAGCCTGTGAGACGAGCAGATCCTGCTCTATCGACAATACGAGCGTTGTAAACGGACTGTCGACTCCGCCGTCCCTGTTCCTCTTTCTTCTGTGCTCAAGAGTCTCTTTCGGGGTGCTGTTAAGCATTACAGGAACGTCTATACCCCTTAAATAGTAACTGTTTCCATGGGTCCATTCTATAATGAAAACGTTAACATTCCCAAAATCGACCAGATCATACCATAACTCGTGCTCTTCCCTGCCCATCCTCTTGAGATAGATCTTATCCGCACCGTTTTTGAACTGCGATATGATCCCGTTCAGCTCTTTGAAGTCGATTTCCTTTTCGCTTCCCAGATAATCCTTCAGTCCGCATGCTCCTGCATCCAGGTATACCGACATCCAGGGATGATCCTTTATATTGGCGGGGTCCGCATCGCAGCCTTTCAGCTGAAGCTCCTTCAGGGTCTCACCGATCTCCCTGTTGTATACCCCTTTTGAAATAAGTCCCCTGACCCCGTTTTGCCTGAAAATGCGCAGTCTTTCCGCATCGTTATACTTGGGGATCCTGTGGGGGTAGTTGTCACCGGACAGTGTATAGCTGCCTAATCCAAGAGCGTTCAAATAATATGACAGCAATGATGCGATTTCTGACTTGCCGACACCCGAACCGCCGTATACCGAGACTACTGCCCTCTGAAAAGGATTGTCTTTCAGTACCGGTCCAAGAAGCTCTACTAATTTCGGCAGGATCAACTTTGCTTTTTTGATATGATCGGGACCGATCGCCACCTTGTCGCCAGGCATATCACCGGTAGGGATGCTGTCTGTATCTATCTGTAAATCCATAACTTCCTGCAGTTTCTTATTCAGGTATCCATTATCTGATAACAGTTCGATCAAGTCTGTTCTTGTATTGCCCATAAAGTTGCTCATGTCATTTCACCCGCATTTTGCAATTTTATGATTATAATTCTATAGCATAATAAAGTGATTGTCAATCGTTTTCATCACATCAGGTGTTCATCACGGCACCACTGCCCGCATGGCAGTTTGACCTTGATTTAATTGCGCTATTGCTGATTTTTATTGCAAATTCTTTATATTTATTCTATAATGGGTAATAACTTGACATTTATTTACCTGATTTGCATGCAAAATTTATATCTCGGATCCAAACACTGATATGCCATAAACACTCACATAAAAGGATGTGATTTCTTGGCAACCATTAAAGACGTCGCAAAACTGGCTGGCGTCTCTGTTACGACCGTATCGAGGATTCTTAACAACAGAGGTGCTATCAGTGAAAAAACCAGAAGAAAAGTACATAAAGCGATGGAAGAGCTTGACTACATGCCAAATGAAGTCGCCCGGTCGCTCCTTAAAAAAAGAAGCAACCTGATCGGAGTCATCGTACCTTACCTTGACCATCCGTTCTTCAGCAGATTGACCGAAGCGATCGAAAATGCCTGTTACTGCAATGGTTATAAGATGTTGCTCTGCACTTCGGGAAATAATCATGATAAGGAACGTGAAATGGTCTCGATGCTCCGTGCTAATAAAGTTGACGGTATCCTGCTGTGCAGTCGTATTGAGGATGCCTCGATTTATGCAGAGTATGAACTGCCGATGATCAGTATCGAACGCACAGTCGAAAACATTCCCTCTGTTTGCTGCGACAATTACATGGGAGGGGTCCTGGCGGCGCAGACTTTGATAAAGGGAGGATGCAAGCATCCGCTGCTGTTTGGGAATACGGTAGTCGAATACATGCCCGCCAAGTTAAGGCACCTGGGTTTTCATGATGAGTGCAAACGGCAAGGAGTGGAAAGCTACGAGTTCCTTCTTGACAGAGAAGACCTGTTTGCCGAGAATTTCCACAGGAATTTGGATAAACTGATCAGGAAGTTTCCTGATGTCGACGGCATATTTGCAACGAGCGATGTACTCGCGGTGAGGGCCCTGAAAAGCTTGCAGGATCGTGGAAGATCCGCCCCCGATGATTTCCAGATAGTTGGCTTTGACGGTATTGATACGTCGGATTATTTCAACATTACTACTATAGCTCAACCCATAAAGCAAATGGGTGAATTTTCGGTCGAAATGCTGATAAAAAGGATCAACGGCAAAATGATACCAAATCAGTCGATACTGCCGGTCACATTGTTGAGCAGGCGTACAACGAAAAATCCGAATATACGTTAAAGTTTATAAGATCATATTCGGTAAAGTTTATAAGATCAATTACCGAATACTTTTGCAGGCGATACCGATGTATCGCCTTAACTTATCGTCATTTGAAAAAAAGCGAAAATGAGGCGGAAAGGTTTCCGCCTCATTTTTATAAACTCATTATATGGAGTTCTGCCGGGCATCCCTATCATTTTACATCGAGCCCGAAATCAGAAACTATAAGTTCAGCCTTCAGCAACCGATAAGCTCAGCTTTCAGCAGGCGCATCGTCCTGAGCGCTCTGCTCGCCCTCAGTATTTGCTTCCTCACTGACTGTATTCTCATCCGATACTTCAGCCTGTACGGACTGTCCCTCATTCTCCTGTTTGCTTTCGGCAGAAACTTCGTCTGCTACATCGGGAGCTACCTCAAGCTTTCCTTCCTCGCTTACAGCAACGACTCTGTCAGGCTGAGAAGCATCATCTGCTTCTTCGGCTTTAGGTGCGGCCGACTCAAGAAGCGCACGGATACTGAGCCATACTTTCTGCTCTTCGTTGTCGATATTAGTGATCACACAGTCGATTTCCTGATTCTCGGACAGGACATCGCCAGGCTTTCCGATGCGGCGGTCGGATATCTGAGAGATATGGACCAGACCGTCCACGCCGGGTATGATCTCGGCAAAAGCTCCGAAGGGCATAAGCTTGACGACTTTTGCCTTGATGACATCGCCGACTTTGTAATTGGCCATGAATATGTTCCAGGGATTTTCCTCCGGCTTGCGCAGCCCGAGCGAGATCCTCTTCTTGTCCCGGTCAAATGACAGAACATGAACTTCAACTTCCTGGCCGACCTTGAGCACGTCTGAGGGATGACGAACCCTCTGCCATGACAACTCGGATACGTGGATCATGCCGTCCACGCCGCCGATGTCCACAAACGCACCGTAGGATGTCAGAGATTTTACAACGCCGCGATAGGTTTTGCCTTCTTCGATCTCCGCCCAGACCTTTGCTGCCTTTTCACGGCGCTCTTCGCTTTGGACAAGCCTTATCGAACCGACTATGCGGCGCCTTGCGTGGTTGACTTCCGTAATGCGCAGCCGGACTTTCGTCCGAACCAGCGGGGTAAGGGGCGATCCCTTCGGGATGCCTGTCTGGGAAGAAGGCACGAATACCCTTACACCTTTGACAAGTACTACGATACCGCCCTTGTTTTCTTCAAGTACGTAACCTTCTACGACCTCTTTGTTCTCCATGGCGGCTTCGACTTCCTGCCAGCCTTTCACGCTGTCTACACGCTTCTTTGACAGCATGACGGTGCCTTCCATATCATTGACGCGCATTACGTATACTTCGATCTCATCGCCGACCTTCACGATGTCCTCTGGCTTGGCGGAGGGACTGTCGGTGAGCTCAGACATGGGTATGTACCCAGCATGCTTGGTACCGAGATCGACAAACACCTCAGTTTCTGAAACTCCGGTAACGATACCGGTCACCTTTTCTCCTCCTGACAGTGTTTTCAATGACTGCTCCAACAGTTCAGCAAAGGACTCGGTCCCTACCTCAGTCTCCTCTCTGATCTCGGTGTTTTTTACTTCTTCACTCATTTTCCTACAGACCTCCTCAATTATCCACGACGGCGTGGAAGCGCCGGCGGTAATGCCAACTTTAGAAAATTTGATATACTCCTTTGGATCTATTTCATCTGCGCTTTCGACATGCTTCACATGCGGAGTGTAACGCCTGCTTATCAAAACGAGCCTGTTAGTGTTCGCGCTCTTCTTGTCGCCTATCACGATCATTGCGTCACATTCTTTTGCAAGTTCGGCAGTCTCATTTTGACGCATAATTGTTGCGCTACATATTGTATCAAAAATTTCGGGGTTTGTACACTCCCTTTTTATTATTTCCGCACATTCCTCCCACAATTGCATGTCCAATGTTGTCTGCGACACTAAAGTGACCGGTCTGTCCTTTAGCTTTTCAACAACACCTGACAGTTCTTCGGGCGTTTCGACTACCAGGCAATCGCCGCACCAGCCGGATATGCCGATAACTTCAGTATGTCTGCGGTCTCCGACGATAACGACCGTCCTTCCCTCTTCGCCTGCTTTCTGGACGATCCTGTGGATCCTCTTGACATAGGGGCATGTCGCGTCAATATATCTTACCCCTTTTACATCAAGTATATCATAGATCTCTTTCGGAGCGCCATGTGAGCATATGATCACCGTACTTCCGCGTTCCGCCTCATCCACTCCGGACAATTGCCGGATGCCTTTTTCCCTGAGCCTGTCCGCAACATGGGCATTGTGGATGATCGGCCCGAGAGTGCATGGAGAATCCTCGCTTTCCGACTCAAGGGCGATCCGCACTGCGCGGTCCACTCCAAAGCAAAAACCCGCACTTTTGGCCAGAATTATTTCCATCAGACGCCTTCACCTTTCAGCGCACGTATTCTTCCCATCAGATCATCCGCTATTTTCCTGTAGGATTCGGAAGTCGAAAGGCCTTCCTCTTTCTGAGGCAAATACGGTTTACCGAACGAGACAGTAAGTTTTGGAAACCTGAAAAGGTTCTTTTTGCCTTCAGTCAGATAGACCGGGACAAGCGGTGCCTCCGATTTTATAGATATCAATGCCACACCCGTCTTCGCCTTTGAGTCTTCACCTGCATTGACACGCGTGCCCTCCGGGAATATTATGATCTTTTCGCCATTACGCAGCAGATCTATCGTGTCTTTGATCGCCTTCCTGTCCGAGTTCCCGCGGTCCACAAATATGACAAAAGGCTTTATCAGCCAGGAAAGCACGGGTACTCTTGATAGCTCTATTTTGGCCATGAACTTGGATTTCTGCCTTCTTTCCCTGTACATTGCCAAAGCTATCACTATCGGATCGAGCAACGATGTGTGATTGCCGCATATGATAGCGCTGCCGTCGGGTAAGTTTTCGGCTCCCGTAACCTTTATCCTGCAAAAAATCCCAATTATAAATGATACTATATAAAAATAAATAACGAACAACATCAGTATGGATCCTCCGAATAGTGTCGGCTGTTGCTGCCGTCAGCTGCCTATCCGGCGCTTGGGGGCGACAAGGTCCCCAGGCGGCCGTATATGATATCCAGAGCCTTTTGCACGCTTTCTTCAAATGTCAGCTCGGTCGTGTCAAGCAATACCGCATCTTCAGCCTGTTTCAGCGGGGCAGTGCTTCTGGTGGAGTCGTTCCTGTCCCGCCAGATCAGGTCTTCCAGGACCGAATCATAAGTAATATCCATGCCCTTTTCCTTCATTTCCTTGTAACGCCTCGATGCGCGGACTTCAGGGGTGGCTGTCAGAAATATCTTGACATCCGCATTCGGCAATACGACAGTCCCTATGTCGCGCCCATCCATGACCGCATTGCTGTGCTCGGCAAGCTGCCGCTGGGTATCGAGCAAGAAGGCACGCACCTCCGGGATTTTGGAAACGTTGGATGCATATATGGAGGCTTCTGCAGTCCTGATCTCATGCGAAACGTCTTCGCCGTTCAGGAATATGTGCTGACCGTCTCCTTCATGAGTTATCGAAAGTCTGATCTCGGGTAAAAGGGATATTATCTTTTCGACGTCGTCCGACAGGATGTTCTTGCGGAGCACATACAGCCCTATCGCACGGTACATCGCTCCCGTATCAATATATGTGCAGCCGAGACGCTTTGCGATTTCACGCGCAAGAGTACTTTTTCCCGCTCCTGTCGGACCGTCTATCGCGATCGAATACGTTTTTGACGGACCCGTTTTCATTTCATGGCCATTCAGCATTGCCAATCCTCCGATGTATCGCAGTATTTAGAGGCAGATAAACCGGCCGAGTACCCCGTTGACCAGGCTATCTGCAGATTGAATCCTCCGGTATAAGCATCTACGTCTATGATCTCCCCGGCAAAGAACAAACCCCTTACAAGCTTTGATTCCATAGTTCTCGGGTCGATCTCTCCGGTGTCGACTCCCCCCGACGTTACAACGGCTTCCTCGATCGGCCTTGTACCGGATACTTCGATCCTGAAGTCCTTGATGACGCTCAGAAGGGTTTGCCTCTCCTTCCTCTCTATCGAATGGACCGGTTTGAACGGATCGATCCCCGACCTCCTCACGACAGGCATAATGGCTTTTGCAGGAAGAAGATCACCGAGCGAGTTTCGAAAAATCCTGTTGCTGAACTTCTCAAAATCCCTCAGGATCCGCTCGTCGAGCTTTTTATGATCGAGCGCAGGCTTGAAATCTATAGATACGGTGTAGCCTGTTTTGTCAAAATCCCGTAAGTGGGCGCTCATGCTCAGTACGGTAGGTCCGGATATCCCGAAATGAGTGAACATCAACTCGCCGAAGTCCTCATAAACGAGCCTGCCGTTTTTATCCGTTGCCCTGACTCCTACATTTCTCAACGAAAGCCCCTGCATTTCGACACAATCCGGATCCGGCGACTCAAGGGGCACTATGGAAGGTTTCGGTTCGATGACAGTATGTCCGAGTCTCTCAGCCAGTCTATATCCGTCACCGGTCGAGCCTGTTTTCGGATATGACTTTCCTCCGGTTGCAAGGATAACGGCTTTACATCTTATGGCTTGACCGCTGTCCGACAGTATGTCGAAACTCCCGTCATCGTTTACGACAATGTCATTGACTTTAAATCTCATAACCTTTACGCCATTTCTGCTCAACAGGTTTTTAAGGACTTCAAGCACGTCCTTTGCCCTGTCCGAAACCGGAAACACCCTGTTTCCTCTCTCGACCTTGAGTTTCAAACCGTTTCTTTCAAAGAATTCATACACGTCTGATGGAGAAAACCTGTTGAGTGAGCTGTAAAGGAATTTGCCATTACGGGGTGTGTTTTGGATGACGGTTTGAGGCGTGCAGCTGTTCGTTATATTGCAACGGCCTTTCCCGGTTATACAGAGTTTTATGCCAAGCCTGTCATTCTTTTCAAGCAGCAAAACTCTTGCTCCATTTGCTGCAGCGGAGACCGCGGCCATCATCCCGGCCGGACCCCCGCCAATAACTGCTATTTCTTCGTCACTAATCCTGTATCGAGCTGTCGGAAGTTTCATATGTCTCATATTCCTCCCAGATCCTTTCCAGGTCCTCGAAAGTCCTGATCAGTTCTTCTTTCTTTCTTATCCCGACTGATATTATGAGAGCATTTATGAGACTTAACGGAGCAACCAGCGAATCTACAAAAGATGCCATTTCGCTCGGCGCAAAAAGGGTACAGTCACTTATACCCGCGATAGGTGACGCCTGGGAGTCGGTTATCGAGATGACGTCCGCCTTCCTGTCCAGTGCAAATCTCAGGCCGCGCAGCGTCCTCTTTGAGTACCTTGGAAAGCTGATGCCGATTACCAGGTCCCCCTCACCGGCGCGAAACAGCTGTTCAAAAATATCTCCTTCGTTGGGAGCTCCCCCGACGATCGTGACATTGTTGAAAATGAGTTTTAAATAAAACCCCAGGAAATCGGCCAGAAAAGAGGAGATCCTCATTCCCAGTATGTATATGTGCCGAGCGCCAAGGATGCGCTCAACTGCACGGTTGAATGTCTCCTCATCAACGACCTCCAGGGTTTTCCTGATCTTTTCAACGTCGCTTTCCATTACCGTTTTCAGGATGCTTCGGTTTTTGAGCCTCTCGCTAGTCACGTCTATCCTCTGGACAGACGTGAGCCTGGTATTTGCATACTCTCTTAAGGCGCGCTGCATATGAGGATATCCGTCATATCCCAGCTCGGTAGCAAAGCGAACGACTGTGGATTCGCTCACGCCCACAGTTTTGCCCAGGGCATATGCCGTCATAAAAGCCGCCTTGTCCAGGTTAAGTGTGATGAAGTCGGCTATCCTTCTCTGTCCTTTTGAAAATCCGGCACGCCTTTCGGTAATCCTTTTCATCAGGTCACTGTTCATAGTGTACCTCCGTGTTTATGTCAAATCCAGGCTGGTTTCAAAAATATCGCAAAAAGTCGTCTAAAGGGATTTCAGATACCTTACTTCACGCTTGTCGAGGTAGCGCCACTCGCCCGGTTTCAGCATACCAAGACTTATTTCACCTATCTTGTTCCTTTTCAGGCGCAGGACTTCCATCCCCACCTGTTCGCACATCCTGCGGATCTGGCGCTTCTTTCCTTCGTGAATCGTGATCTCGAGAGAACTCCTGTCCTCCTTTTTCCTGATGACCCTTACCTCCGGACTCGATATCGGTTCACCGTCGAGCTCGGTAAGCTGGCGAAGCATTTCTATCTTTTCGTCATCGGTACTGTCTACCGTCACCCGGTACACTTTTTTGACCTCACGGGAGGGATGCATGAGTTTATGGGCGACTTCCCCGTCATTGGTCAAAATGAGCAGGCCTTCGGAGTCCATGTCCAGCCTTCCGGCGGGATAAACATGCGCTCCGCAGTCCGACACAAGTTCACGCACCGTCTTGCGGCCCCGCTCGTCCCTTAATGTTGTGACATATCCCCTTGGCTTATATAAGGCGATGTAGACAGGTTCAGGCTTACCACCGACATATTTGCCGTGCACTGTTATTATATCCTGTTCCGGATCGGCCATCTGCCCGATCACGGCTTTGACACCGTTCACTTCAACGGCACCTTCAGCGATGAGCTTTTCCGCTCCCCTTCTGGATGCTACTCCGTTCCTGGACAAAATTTTCTGCAATCGTTCTTTCATCTTTCACTGCCCGTATCTATTTTATCATTTTCAGGTAAACGCTCAAAATCAAGACTTAAGGCAAACGCCGAAAATTACGACATAAATTGCTAATAATTACATTATTGGATTATATCAAAAAGGATCGATACTTACAACATTTTTAAAAAACGCGCGGACCCTATCGATCAGGCTTTTACTGTGGCTTGCTTCGCCAACATCACAGTCAAAAATCAGCGGCACAGTCTTTAACGGGATTCCGTTCACCAGCACAGCCATTTCGCCTGCTCTGTCACCCTTGAAGACGGGCGCATACACGAACTTAGGCAGGTAAAGCACCTTTTCGACGTTTTCTCCTTCTGCCAGCCATACACTGCAGTCATCCGCAAAGCTGACCCCGACCCTCGGTCTTGTACCGTTTTGGACAGAAATTTCGAGGCACTCTTCTCCCACGGAAGCAATAACAGTCTCGCTGTATGATCCGAAAGCCCAATTGCATAGTAACGTGTGATCGCGCCAGTCATCCGGGGCATTCAGGGTAACCATGATGATCTCCCGTCCGTTCCTTTTTACTGCAGAAACAAGGCATCGTCCGGCGGACTTCGTGTAACCGGTTTTCAGGCCGGTGGTCCCTTCAAGCCGGAAGAGGAGCTTGTTGTGATTTGACATATATCTTCCTGCATAGGTTCCGCTTTTTGTGCCGACGATCTCCCTGAAATCCCTGTTTTTCATGCAGTATGAGGCAAGCAGCGCCATGTCCCTGGCCGTGGAATAATGACCATCCTGGTCAAGGCCGCTCGGATTTCTGAATGAACTGTTCTCCAGACCCAGCTCTTTGGCCTTATTATTCATCAGTACCGCGAATTCATCCGGGCTGCCCGCGCAATGGTATGCCAAAGCCAGCGCTGCGTCATTGCCTGACATCAGCATAAGCCCGTACAGCAGATCACGTACCGTGACCTTCTCTCCCTCTCTGAGGTACATGGATGATCCTTCTGAGTAGTGCCTTCTTTCAATAGTCACGACGTCATCCAGATCGAAGTTTTCCAGCACCACTATCGCTGTCATGATCTTTGTCGTGCTGGCGATCTTCATCCTGCGGTCCGCGTCCTTTTCATACAGGAATCTGTTGCTGTCCGAATCATATACGACGGCGGATGCAGCCGACACATTCGGACGGCCCTCATTCACAGCCGCGGAAGCATTGGCTGCGGTCCCGCAGCAAAACAGTGCGGCAAGTATGAACGCAAACCTTGCAAATGACTTTCCTGAGAAAACTGGTACGCTATATTTACATTTCCTCATTATTATATCACCGTTTTTCCTGCTGCAAGAGTTGCTTTTGATCACCGGTCGGATCCTTTCGGTATTGCATGATCTGTCTCCGGACCACACCCGGCATGCATCTCTTTGAAATGGCATTATTTATGGTGGTCCGTTTGCATGGATCAGGAGTGAGGCAAAATAGAAACGCCCTGCGTAGTTTTTCGCAGGACGGTCTTTTTTATTCCGTATAACTTATGCAGATCGGCTTTGCTTTCTGATCTACTCATCCGAGTCAGAATGATTTGATTTGCTCTCCTTATGTTCCTTCTTGTCCTTCTGCTTTTTCTCTTTGCAATCTTTGTCAAACATTTCTGAGATCTTGTCAACGATACCCGGGATCATCTCGACAACGCGATCAACGGTATTGCCTGCCGGCTGCGATACAGGCAATAGTTTTACATTCCCGTTGGAAACGACCAGGAACGCTACCGGTACGATATTTACACCGGCGCCGCTGCCGCCGCCGAAGTTCTGGTCGTCGTTCCTGCCGCTGAAGTCACTTCCTCCGGATGCAAAACCAAAGCACAGCTTCGAGACCGGAATTATCGTTGTCCCGTCGGGAGCGGTGATCGCCTGTCCGACGATCGTGTTTACATCGACCATTTCCTTGATCTTTTGAAGAGTTACCGACATCATGTCAACGATTGGCTTTTCCATTCTATGCACCGCCCTTTTCATGTAGTGTTTTTGATTTATCGCGTTTTAATGAAATCATGTCAGAAAGAAGACCGATCACCGCATTCAATATCCCTGCGACCGTGGCGGTCAATTGGAGCGAAAAACTGATCACGGGACGCTCGGCCATATAGTCCACTTCGATCGAAATATCCCTTTTCCGTACCTTAATGTTATTTTCCAATAATCCGATAATTATACCTTCGATCGCCCATGCTCTCCCGTACATTATTGCGGCCTTTGCCGGGTCGTCCTTTGCGGCGGCAACGAACCGCACGCTTAAAACATCTATGCTTGCGGCCCTTCCCAGGCGCCTTACCGACCCGCGGATCAGATTGTAATTTTCAAGCAGGCGGCCGAGCCTTCCGGCCTTCTCTTCCGCATCTTCACCTTCCTTGTCCTTGCCCTTTTTTCCGCCCACCAGCTTTTCTCTTATTCTTTCCGAGGAATCTTTTTTTCGCTTACTCGAATATACCAGGACTTTTACAAAGGCGGCCTTCATGTACGCTTCGAAGCCGTCTTCCTGATTGTACCGAAAGATTACGCCTATTCGTACTAAAAAAAGTACGATAATAAGCATTATAAGAGACCCCAGTATTATCCAGCCTAACATAGAACCTCCGCATTCCGTCGATCGTCCTGGTCTTTCCGAAACATCGGCCTTTGATTCCGGCTGGCTTTTATTCGTCAGACAACTCCATCAATTCTCCCAGGCTTTCCTCATCGATCTGACGAATATTCCGGTCCGATCCTTCATCCTCATTTTCACCCGGGATTTCCTCCGGGCTTTCGACCTTGCCCTTGCCTTGAAGGGCCACGGCATACTCACTGTCAAGATCCTCAAATGCCATTTGGCCTTCAGCCTGTTCATAATCGCTGATCTGAGGGAGTTCTTCTATCGACGAAATCCCGAATGCCCTCAGAAAGTTCGATGTCGTCCTGTACAGCTTGGGTTTTCCGGGAACGTCCAGGTAACCGCACTCCTGGATAAGAGAACGTTCAAGCAATGTGTTTATGGTTCCGGAACTGTCAACTCCCCTGATCTGTTCAATATACGCCCGTGTTGTAGGCTGATAATATGCAATTATGGAAAGCACTTCCAATGCCGCTTTCGAGATCGCTGGCTGCCTTCGTACTTCAAGGATCTGACGGACGTATTCGGCACATTCCGCTGCGGTAGTCAGCTGATATGAATCCTCCAGCCTGACAAGCCTGATCCCTCTGCGGTTGAATTTGTAATAATCGGACAAGTTGTCAAGAGCATGCTCAAGAAGCTGACGGTCTATTCCCAATACTGCCGACAGCCTGTCTGCAGGGACCGGATCACCCGCTGCAAACAGTATGCCCTCCAAAGCGGTTTCTATTTCATGTATATCCATGGATTTCACCATTCACCTGCAAAATTATTGGACCTCTTTGTCCGGGACGCGGCATATCTCATAGTCATCGGCACCCGGACTGATATATGCCTTATTCTCCTTGCAGAGCTCCAGAACGGCCAAAAATGTGGCAACGATCTCAGATCTGCTCTTACAGCCGACAATGAGCTGTTTCAGTTTTGCTACGGGACGGAAAATGAACTGCTGGAGAAGTTCGTTTATCTTCACCGAAACAGGGAAAGCTTCCCTGCCCACTATGCCTTGAAAAGATGAAACGGGCGGAGGCATTTTCCTTTTCGTACGCTTCCTTATTTCAAGGATGATGGCAGGCAGCAGTTCCGGGTCGTGCGTATATGGATATGTTTTGTCGATTTCAATTGGTTCCGGATTTTTTACAAATATGTCCCTTCCCGCTTCCGCGCGCTCACTGAGGTACTCCACACCAAGGAGCATTTTTCTGTACTCGATCATGCGGCTTCTCTCTTCAAGGGATTTGATCAGGCTCTCCATTTCTTCGTTTACTTCGGCATCATCGATCGAAAGGAGCATCCTGGTCTTTAAATAAAGAAGGTGCGAAGCCATTGCCACAAACTCGCTTGCTATTTCCAGGTCGAGCCTTTCCATCTCTTTCAAATAATCCATATACTGATCGAGGATATCGGCGATCCTGATGTCCTTGATCTCTATTTTATTCTTGGACAGAAGATAGAGTATCAGATCGAGAGGACCTTCAAAATCCTCATAATCGTCCTTGCTTCTGATCACTTTTTCCAGGTGGAAGGTCGGAGTCTCCATAATGCCCCCTTAGCGCAGCGGCGAAAAAAATGTTTGCTGCGTTCTGTTCTTGATATCTGCATTTTCATACATCCGCTAGAAGATCTGCCGGATCAGTCTGAACGGCAAATCCGCCAAATTCAGCAGTTTGTCGGACACCCAAAACCTTACCACATTGAGAGGTCCGGTGATAATGTCCAGATATATAAGGGCCAGAAGGACCAGCATACCATACCTCTCATAACGGAGGATGGTGTAATATACGCGGTCAGGCAGGAACGAAAACAATATCTTCGAACCATCCAGCGGCGGGATCGGTATCAGGTTGAACACCCCAAGCCCGATACTCAACAATGCAGTATTCAGCAGAAAGCTGACTATGATATCCGCGATCCTGGTTGGCGGCAACAACCGTATCGCGACATTCAGCAAAACAAGCATCAAAAAAGCAAGAGCGAAGTTGGATACCGGCCCGGCAAGTGAAGTCAACGCCATATCCCGCCTCGGATGCCTGAAATACCTGGTGTCTACGGGCACCGGTTTTGCCCACCCGAATCCCGCAACGATAAGCAGGATAACACCGACAGGATCGAAATGTTTGAAAGGATTCAGCGACAGCCTTCCCATCCTGCGAGCGGTAGGGTCCCCCAGTTTCCAGGCGGCATAACCGTGTGAACACTCATGCACGGGTATGCATATCAGCGCGGCAGGAATGAAGTAAAAGTTGAACCCGTCAAGCAGGTTTCTGAAAAACTCCAACATCGGCCCCCCAAAAAGTTCAATGTGCATTACTTATATAACATCATGATAAGTATAACAGCAGTATATTGAAAAAACAAGTCGCAAGTTGCCTTACCGGAAGTTCCTGCTTGCAGTCGGAAAGTATTGAAGATATAATACCCTTGAGGGATATTGCAGCAGCTGTTGACGAGGAGGGGTAGAGTATGGCCGAAAAATTCATCATCACCATAAACCGCCAGTACGGGAGCGGAGGCAGAGAAGTCGGGATGAAACTTTCAAAAGCTCTCGGCGTAAAGTTCTACGACAAGGAACTCATAGCGCTTGCCTCAAAGGAAAGCGGATATGTGGAATCAGTTTTTGAAAATGCCGACGAAAGACCGTCAAAAAGCCTGCTTTTCTCGCTTGTTATGGACTCATATGCGTCAAAGGGCTGGTTCTATCAGCATGATGATATACTCTCCAACGAAAAGCTCTTTGCGATACAGGCCGAGGTAATACGGAACGTAGCCAGGGAGTCCTGTATTATCGTAGGGCGCTGCGCCGACTACATCCTCCGCGACGAACCGGGTCTTATAACCGTTTTCACGCATGCCCCAATGAAGTACAGGATCGAAAATCTGAAAAGAGATAACCCCGGGATCGATAAAAAGGAACTGGAAAACCGTTTACGCCGCATCGATAAGCAAAGATCAAGCTACTACAGCTATTACACCGGCAGGGACTGGGCTTCGTCAGAAAACTACCACCTATCGATCGACACCTCAGTAACAGGCATTGAAGGTGCCGTACAAATGATTTTGAAGCTCAAGGAATTAAAAGAAAAGCCCAGCCTGTGATCATGATTTTGCTTGCGATCATACATCAATATCCCCGAAGGCCGTATCAAATTACTTGACGAACCAATATATCAAGGTTTTATAATGGCAGGTAGGAAATGGTTATATTATTCAGCAACGTGATCATTCCAAGCATCAACATCATCACATTACTGATCACAGGCCTGTTATGCATTGCAGGCCTTCCCCTTCTTTTCGTTCTGCTCCGCCGGAGATATCAGTTGAAACTGGTTCCTTTCCTGGTCGGTGCAGCCGGATGGATGATCCTTGTGCTGTTTGCCGAATCCCAGGTACGAAATTGGATCATCGACCCCGATTCCCCTTTTTATAACAGAATGGTCGCAAACCCGGCCCTGTATATGCTCGTCATCGGATTCGGTTCCGCAGTTATAATTGAGGGCGGCAAATTCCTGATATTTTATTTCATGAAGCGGTGGTATGCCTCGCACAGCGCTGCAATAGCATTCAGCTTTGGATTCTGCTCTGTCGATTCTTTATTCCTTGTCGGGATCCGTTATGTGATTTACAGCTGGCTCACCTACAGGCAGAACTCTAATCTGTTGGCAGGCGCAGCAGGCCTGGACTACCCGGAACTCTTCAACAGGCTCGCCGGTCAAACACCCGCAGAGATCGTTATGGCAGGAATCGAACGCTACCTGTATTGCGCAATTATTATCGGTTTGACTTTCCTGGTTTGGTACTCGGCAGTAAAGCCGTTCAGAATGTACCTGTTGTATGCAGCGGGTCTGCTTCACGCTCTGTTCTATGCGCCATACGCGATGACCGAGGTTCATGTACTCAAAATTGCTACTCCGTACTATATCGTAGTTACTGTGCTCGCAGTTCTTAGCCTGTTTATCGCTTATCTTGTATACAGGGCAGCAATGCGCAACAAAGAAAATGAGCCGGATCCATTTACCCTGCTTTAGCGTAAGTAAATCATGCAGTATTGCCCGGACAGCGCTTTTCCGGAAATAAAAAACTCCGAAAGACAACATCTTTCGGAGTTTTCCTTTTGGAGGCGCCACCCAGAATCGAACTGGGGATGAGAGCTTTGCAGGCTCCTGCCTTACCGCTTGGCTATGGCGCCTTATTTCATTGTCGGCAGGTCTTACCTGCCGACAATGCTGGAGCGGAAGACGAGATTCGAACTCGCGACTTTCACCTTGGCAAGGTGACACTCTACCACTGAGTCACTCCCGCATATGGTGCCTCCGGGCGGAATCGAACCACCGACACGGGGATTTTCAGTCCCCTGCTCTACCTACTGAGCTACAGAGGCATATGGCGACCCGGAAGGGGCTCGAACCCTCGGCCTCTAGCGTGACAGGCTAGCGTTCTAACCAACTGAACTACCGGGCCACATGGTGGGAACAACAGGGCTCGAACCTGTGACCCCATGCTTGTAAGGCATGTGCTCTCCCAGCTGAGCTATGCTCCCAAGTGCCGAGCGCCGAAGGTCTCAACCTCAGCGACGAAAGATATTATAACGTGTAATGCTTTTAATGTCAAGCTCAAAATTTCATTTCCCGTGATCCCGTCCGAACACGGAGTAATAGTGTTTTGCCTTTCAAATTCCGAGCTTTTTTTACTTATTGCGCCCAATATTTCACTTAATTGTTATCAGCCGAATTTCATCCCGCTCTTTGCTAATGTTTTCCATTTTTAAGTGTGCCGGTTTTTTCGGTTGTCCTTTGGCATCGGTCTGCTATCCGATGCCGTATCCTTTTATGAAAAATGCCCGGCATGAAAAAATCAGCCGTTCCAAACGGCTGATTTTAATATCGAAATTATGTTTCAGCGTACCCTTCTATTGAGCAGTACGTCAAGCGCTTTTGCTATGGCCGCACCGGCAACGAAGCATACCAGGGCTTCGACGACACCGTTCAAACCGACCATCGTCACGAGGAACGGGAACAGTGATTTCCCTGCTTCTGCCGCCATGGACATGACCGTGTCATAGAAGAAAATGACAAACGCGCTCATGAAAAACAAAGTGTTAAGTATCGCTCCGGAAAGCGTGGTGATCGCATAGCTTGCCAGCCTGGTCTTATCGACCTTATACAGGCCTTTGAAAATGAGACCGGATATGAAGCCCATCAGGATCCTCGGTATCATCGTCAGAATTATCGTTCCGACCGGGTTCAGACCGAAAAGCATGGTTCCGAACGCGTCAAGCCCGAAGCACTGTGCTAGGCTCGTTGCCCCGAATACTCCTCCCAGGAATGCTCCTGACGCCGGGCCAAGCACTATGGCTCCAACGACGACAGGGATCTGAAGGAATGTGATCGAGAGCGGGCCGTACTTGAGATATCCTATAGGCGTGAAAGCCATGAGGATTATGATGGCGGTCACAACGGCCAGCCTGACCATGCCGATGGCCCGAAGCCTTCCGCCGCGGGCTTCCGATCCGTTTTTCGACAGATTTGATCTTTCGCTCATAAAAATACCTCCTGCTGCCGCCCTTCCCCCTGCGGGAAGGTGTAGCGCAAATTTCAATAATAATTATATAATAAACTCAGTTTTTAGAACATAGATCGCATATCTGCTAAATAACGAACTTTTCTCTATTTCCTGTTTCTTTTCTGTGTATTCTTTACATAAATTGTATAAAGGCCTTCCAGCAGCAGATTTTTGTCATATGTGACATCATGCCTGCAATGACGGCAAATCTCGCTTGCATACTGCCCTGTCGCCACTACCGAGGACTTCCCTATCTGTGCTTCTATTTGCGAAACCAATCCGTCGATCATCGCGGCAGTCCCGTATATTATACCCGCATTTATGGAATCCGCTGTGTTTTTCCCGATAAGGGGCCCGTTTTCCCGCAGGCCGATTTGCGGCAGCAGAGCGGTCTTCTCGGCCAGCGCATTTATTGAAAGGTCTATACCGGGACATATTATGCACCCAACATAATCGCGATTTACATCTATAGCTGACAGTACAGTCGCCGAACCCACGTCAATGATGACCAATGGCGGTTTATACTTGCTGATTGCGGCAACCGACTCCGCCACGATATCGCTTCCAAGCTCTGAACTGTTATCTATCCGGATATTCAACCCGCTTTTTACCCCGGGTCCAAGGATTATCGGGAGCCTGCCGAACAATCGCTTCATGGCCCGTGCAACACTATCGGTCATCGTCGGCACCACCGACGAGAGTATCGAGCCTGTAACATCGGATATGTCAGTGTCGTTCAGCCTCAGCACATCCATTATGCGGATACAATGCTCGTCCTCGGTTAAACGCGCATCGGCGGATAAAGAAGAGTCAAAAATCAACTCTCCCCCGTCCCCGAATAATCCTGCACTGATAATACTGTTTCCGATATTGACCGTCAGGACACTCATGGCTTAAAACTCTGCCGATCCCGTGGTGCGCGGGAAGGGAATCACGTCCCTAATGTTTGTCATTCCTGTCAGATACATGATCATGCGCTCAAAGCCCAGGCCATAGCCGCTGTGCTTGGCCCCGCCGTAGCGACGAAGGTCAAGATACCACCAGTAATCCTTTTCATTGAGCCCAAGCTCCTCGATCCTGCGTTTCAACACATCCAGGCGCTCTTCACGCTGACTGCCTCCGATCAGCTCGCCCACACCTGGTACGAGCAGGTCCATCGCAGCCACGGTCTTACCGTCGTCGTTCAGCCTCATATAAAAGGCCTTTATCTCTTTCGGATAATTTATGACGAAAACAGGTTTTCTGATCAATTCTTCGGTCAAATACCTTTCATGTTCGGTCTGCAGGTCGCATCCCCAATAGACCGGGTATTCGAAGCGGTCCTTTACTTTTTCCAGGGCTTCGATGGCCTCGGTATAAGTGATGCAAGCGAAATCAGACTCCAATATGTGGTTGAGCCTGTCCAGCAGACCGTTTGAAATAAAGCTGTCAAAGAACTCCATCTCCGCAGGGCACGTCTCAAGGACATGTCTGATGATATGCTTGACCATGTCCTCGGCCAGCCGCATGTTGTCATTGAGGTCAGCAAACGCGATTTCCGGTTCGATCATCCAGAACTCTGCAGCATGGCGAGGTGTGTTCGATTTTTCGGCACGGAAGGTCGGTCCGAACGTGTAAGTCTTCCCGAACGCCAGCGCAAAAGTCTCGGCCTCAAGCTGCCCGGATACGGTCAGTTTTGCTTCCTTGCCGAAGAAATCCTGGCTGAAGTCGATCTCTCCGCTTTCGGTGCGAGGTATATCGTCAAAATCAAGCGTCGTCACCCTGAACATCTCGCCTGCGCCTTCAGCGTCACTGGCCGTAATGATCGGAGTATGGGCATATATGAACCCGCGGCTGTGGAAAAATTCGTGGATTGCGAAAGCTGCCTCCGACCGGACTCTGAAAACGGCGCTGAAGGTATTCGATCTCGGTCTGAGGTGGGCTATCGTGCGAAGATATTCAAAGGTATGGCGTTTCTTCTGCAGCGGATACTCCGGAGTAGAAGCCCCCTCAAGTACGACGGATGTCGTCTTCAACTCAAAAGGCTGTTTTGCGCCGGGTGTCAATACGAGTATTCCCTCGGCAATTATAGCAGAACCGACATTGTATTTGCGCACCTCGTTGAAGTTCGGCATATCGGATTCAAGTACGAGCTGAAGGTTCTTGACCGTAGAGCCGTCGTTCAATTCGATGAAAGCAAATGCTTTTGAGTCACGCAACGTACGGATCCATCCGCCGACCCTTATCTGCGACTCGTGGAATTTTTCAGGATCGGCATAGATCTCCTTTATCGAAGTCAGTTTCATGATATTTCCTCCCAAGAGCGGTTGTGAAGATATAATAACGCATAAAATTGCATAGGTCAACAAAAACAAACGCCGGCATGGCCGGCTGTTCCCTCTCTATTGCATTCAAGCACCGCTTTTGTCGATTTTCACTTCCCTGTCAAACTCTTTTTTATCATACAGGTCAAAGTAGCTTTCATTGCGGTCGCTGATAAGGCTGATCCCTATATTGGTCATTTCCTGCAGCATTTCGGATTCAGACATCAGATACAGTATGTTTCTGACCGGTTTGTCAAAGTTTCTCAGCAAATACCGCCCGTGCTTCATCCTGCCAAGCATTTTCAGAACTTCGTCCAGATTGTGCCCTACCATCCTGTATACAGCCATGTCGTCTATATTTTTACCCGGTCCAGTGTTGTAACCGTTGCGCCGGCTGTCATATGCCCTGATATACTCCTCCTCGGCAAGGTCGCATTCGGGGCGGCTCCTGCACCGCAGCAGGATCTCAAACTTGAAACCCGCGACGCCGTATTTCCTCATATCTTCATACAATTTCCCGGGCTGATTCACTCTCGCGTTATAAATATGCTGAAGCATGCTCTTTCTATAGTTGTCTGTCGAACCTATATACACCTTGCCTGTATCGATCGACGTGATTTTATATACAACATATTCCCCGAGGTTTGCTATCTTTTCGGCATCTCCCATTGCTCATTCCCCTGTCGTTCAACATCAAGTACCATCCGTATTCATAATTATACAAAGCTCTTTGCAAGAAAACGGTCGTCTTTTGCGTCATTGCACTTTTTAGCCGGTGAGATATATGTTATAATTTCATACAACATGTCGTTTTCTCAGATATTGCTATAAGTTGTCCCGGTTCATTGATCATGAGGATAATCCATACAAACGAAAGGAATGGTTATATGGCTGCGAACGGACTGCTCCCTGCCGATTTCCTTCTTCCGTCCGGGGTCGATATGTCAAAGTGGAGCGTCATAGCATGCGACCAGTTCACTTCGGACAGGGATTACTGGGCGCGCGTGGAAAAAACGGTCGGCAATGATCCATCTACCCTCCATGCTATACTCCCGGAGGTATATCTCGGTGATCCCGATGTTCAATTCCGCATAGAGCGCCTGCAGGCTGCCATGTCTGAATATTTGAGAATGGATCTTTTCAGACCTTATCACGGGTATGTATATGTTGAAAGGACACTGAACAATGGTGTGATCAGGCGCGGGATAGTGGGTTTGATCGACCTTGAAGATTATTCATATGAGAGCCGTTCGGAAAGCCCGATCCGATCCACCGAACAGACGGTGCTCGAAAGGATCCCTCCCAGACTGAATATCAGGAAGAATTCGCCCCTTGAGATCCCTCATGTGATCATGCTCTTTGATGACCCGTGCGATACCGTTATGTCAGCCATAGACACCCGCAAGGATTCATATGAACTGCTGTATGATTTTGAACTGATGGAAAACGGCGGACATATCACCGGATGGCTTCTTGACAGGGATGAGCAATGCAGGATCCGGAAAGCCTTCAGCTCTTTGGCGCAAAGCAGGCCGATGGCATTTGCCGTCGGTGACGGCAACCATTCTCTCGCTGCGGCAAAGTCAAGCTATGAGCTGCTGAAGAAGGATATGCCAGTCGAAGAGTACCTGGTCCATCCCGCAAGATATGCCCTGGTGGAGGCGGTCAACCTGCACGACCCGGCAATGCAGTTCGAACCTATCCACAGGATCATTTTTGACGTAGATACGGATGACCTTTTAAATAGCATGGAGAAATTCTTCGACAGAACACCCGGTTTCGATTCCGGAGACAGTCCTGCATGCTGTCTGTCCTTTAAGTACATAAAAGGCGGTAAAGCCGGAGAGATCACTGTCAGGACCCCGCACCACACTTTGCCTGTAGCTGCATTGCAGGACTTTTTAGATCATTACCTGTCTTCAGTCGGAGGAAAGATCGACTATATCCACGGTGAAGAAACACTGAAGGCCCTTGCCGCAAACCCTGGCTCAATAGGGTTTTTGCTGCCGCCCATCGACAAGTCCACCCTGTTTGACGATGTGATCCGAAACGGCGCTTTCCCGCGCAAGACATTTTCCTGCGGAAACGCAGAGGATAAGCGATATTACCTTGAATGTCGCAGGATCGTGCCTTAACAGAAAAACGGAGCATACGCTCCGTTTATTTATTATGCCATTCTTTTTGACAGAGGTTTGGACTCAGACACGTTATTTGGCGTTGCTTTACTTGCCCGGCGCTCTGTCAAACGATGGGTTGATGGCATAGAAGTTCCTGGAGTCGAGCCTCTCGGTCACGAGCCTCAATGCTTCGCCGAAGCGCTGGAAGTGGACCACTTCACGCTCGCGCAGGAACTTGATCGGGTCTGCCACATCCGGGTCGTCTACCATCCTGAGTATGTTGTCATATGTCGTTCTTGCCTTCTGTTCGGCGGCCATGTCCTCAACAAGGTCGGTGATAGTGTCACCCTTGGATTGTATGAATGCAGCAGTCCACGGCGTTCCCGAAGCGGCCTGCGGATAGATACCGGCAGTGTGGTCAACGAAGTAGGTATCAAAACCGTTCTTCTTTATCTCTTCGATGCTCATGTCGCGCGTAAGCTGATGGACGATCGCACCGATCATCTCAAAGTGGCCGAGCTCTTCCACGCCTATATCGGTCAGCAGCCCTTTAAGTTCCGGGTATGGCATGGCATAGCGCTGGCTCAGGTAGCGTATCGAAGCAGCGAGTTCGCCGTCCGGTCCGCCGTATTGGGTGATTATGAATTTTGCCAGAGCGGGATTGGTCCGCTTTATCTTCACCGGGTACTGCAGTTTTTTCTCATATTCAAACATCTGCTCTACCTCCTGTCGGTATATTCCCACGGCCAGGGATTGTCGATCCAGTTCCAGCGGTCGCCTTCGCCTGCCTGGGTCTTCTCCAGCGGCCCGTATTTCTTAGCATAAGCCGCTTTTTTGTCCTGATAGGCTTTAACGTATTGGCGGAAAAGCCTGAGGGCTTCCGTATCGTCCGGATGGGTATCCAGATACAGTGCGAGTTCCACCAGGGCAAAATCGAGAGCCTGGACTTCTCCCAAAGGCGTGTTGGCTACGCTTCTCACATTGAAGTTGTTTTTCCAGGGCAACTCAAGACCCGGCCAGAGCGTGCCGCGGTCGAGTGCCTCACCGGCCGTGTATCTCGGCGAGCCTTTGCGCTGCCAAGGCGTATATGTCATCCCGATGGGCGCCTCACAGGGGAGGTCCCCCATCTCGGCTCCGCGCGTATATTGCTTTTCAGGCATTTTATCAGGCATTTTTTCAGTCATCTTTTCCTGCGCATTCTCATGCGTATGCTCCTCTTTTTGAACGTTTTCCTTCATTTCCTCCCCGCGCATGTTCATGCGGTTTTCGTCCTGTTTAAGAAGTTGTGACAGAATATTCTCAAACTCCATATCTACCGCCTTTTCTCCGCACCCGTATAGTTTGGTCCCGATATACGGTGCGGCATATAACGGGACCACATTTTGAAAATGTGCCGGCATAGCTGTCCGACGCAACTTCATTCCATTATATGTATTTTTCGACAAAAAGTGATGTGCGGACGCTCCGGTTCAAAATTCATTTGGTCAATAACTACACAATTCAGTCAACCGGCGAAGAGCAATGTTGCAAAATTAACATCTGGTTCTTACTTTTTACTCCGGACTGTGATACAATATATAAAAACCCTAATGAATGCACAGCCCATAATGTATCCAAAGGAGGTACCTCCAATGCCGGACAGTGATTACTATTTGGCGCGCAGGCGCTCACTGTTTCCAATAGTCATTACCATCCTGATCATCCACCTTGTCTTTGCGTTCACCACGTTCTTTCTGATGTATTTCATGACATTGTTTCTTGGCCAGTCCGCCGCTCAAACCGTGGGCTCCATATTGAGCATCCTTCTGTTTTTCGCCATGATGTACACCGAAATGTGGCGCTCGGGTCAGCAGGACCGCAACCTGATGAATTTCGGGCATATGCCCGACGACAAGTTCCGCGGTCTTAAGGCTGCACTGCTGTCACAGATACCGGGATTCATCCTTTCCATACTGGCCGCAATAACAAGATTGACCGGATCGGCGTCCACGCTTTTCGTGTCGGCCTACAAAATATTCTATGCTCCGTTCGTAGACCTGATCTGGCTGGCGGAGCAGGCCACTCCTCTTCTCTTCCCGCTGTTTGCCCTGATCACGCCCGTTGTTGTGCATATAGGTTATATACTCGGTTACAGTGGGTACGCGGTATCGGAGAAGTTCTATAAAAAGAATCCAAAGAGCAATATACGTGAAAAGAAGTTCAAATAATCCCGCACATATTGAAAAGCCTCCCGTCATAAGATATTTGGAACCCACATTACGGGAGGTAGAACGATGTCTCTTAGAATCTGTGTCGTTTTGCTTTGCTTACTTATTATATTAACATTTACGACAGGCGCATATATGCCGGTAATCGATCCGGGACATGGCGGAGAAGACGGAGGTGCCGTTTCTCCCTCCGGCGTCGTGGAAAGCGAACTCAACCTTCAGGTTTCAAAAAAGGTTAAGTACCTGATGTGCCTTTTCGGACATGCACCGGTCATGGTAAGGGAAACGGACATTTCCCTTCACAGTCCGGGATCCGAGACATTGCGTCAAAAGAAAGTATCGGACCTGAAAAACCGCGTTGCCCTGATAAACTCGGTTGAGAATGCATTCCTGATCAGCATTCACCAGAACGCTTTTACTGACAGCCGCTATAGCGGTGCACATGTATTTTACAACAGCGATGAGAGCAAACCCTTGGCCGAGCTCATCCAAAAACGTGTCCGGGAAAAGATCGATGCCGGCAACAACCGCGAGGCAAAAAAAGTCCCTGACAGCATCTACCTCATGCAGCATGTCAACTGTCCGGCTGTTTTGATCGAGTGCGGTTTTATGACGAACCATCGTGAGCTGTCCCTGCTTCGGGATCCAAGATACCAGACGAAACTGGCCTCGGTGATCGTCTCGTCATATCTCATTTTTCTGAGTGATCAGAATGAAAACAGGCAGCAGTATTAAATATTCTTTTTTACATGAAGGAGCAAAATCCAATCACGTACAGCACTGAACGTTGCTGATAAATTGAACTGGCAGGAAGTAAAATGGCAAAGGAAAAAACAGTTTTTTTCTGCAGCGAATGCGGATTTGAAACCCCGAGGTGGCAGGGTCGCTGTCCCTCGTGCGGAGAATGGAACACACTGACCGAAAGCACGGTCGTTTCAGGCGGTCCCTCTGCCTCGCACCGCATAAACCGCGATCCGAAAAAGGTCAACTCTGCGAGAAACCGTGTGGTGCGTCTCACTGACATCGGCATTACATCGGAAACCCGGATAGCTACGGGAATGGGCGAACTTGATCGGGTCCTGGGCGGCGGTGCGGTTTCAGGGTCGCTGGTGCTGGTCGGCGGCGAACCGGGTATAGGAAAATCGACTCTCCTGCTCCAGATATGCAGGGACCTCTGCAAGAACCACAAGGTCCTGTATGTCTCCGGCGAAGAGTCGCACAGACAGCTCAAACTGCGTGCCGACAGGCTGAACCTGCACTCCGGCAACCTGCTTATATATTCCGAAACCAGCATGGACGATATTATCGAAGCTGTCCATTCCGAATCACCTGAAATAGTCATAATCGACTCAATACAGACTACATACAACCCAAGCATCACCGCGGCACCGGGAAGTGTAAGCCAGGTAAAGGAATGCACCCTGATATTGATGGACCTTGCCAAATCGGAAGGCGTCACGGTATTTCTGGTCGGACATATAAACAAGGAGGGAGCTTTGGCAGGTCCGAAGATCCTTGAGCATATGGTGGACTGCGTCCTCTATTTCGAGGGCGACCGCAATTTTTCGCACCGGATCCTGCGAGCTAACAAGAACCGGTTCGGGTCGACCAATGAGATAGGCGTCTTTGAGATGCGGAATGATGGTCTTCGTGAGATACCCAACCCATCGGAGATGCTGCTGGCCGGGCGTCCGTCCAACGTATCCGGCAGTTGCGTCGCCTGTGTCATGGAAGGTACAAGGCCCGTGCTTGCAGAAGTCCAGGCTCTTGTGACGCCGACGGCTTATGCCGCCCCCAGGAGGATGGCTTCGGGTATCGACTATAACCGTGCGATGCTCCTTCTGGCCGTGCTGGAAAAGCGCGCAGGCCGCGTTGTTTCCAACTGCGACGCATACATAAATGTCGTCGGCGGTCTGCGTATTACAGAGCCTGCAGCAGACCTGCCCGTCATCCTTTCGATCGCTTCCGCCATTTCGGACAAACCCATCGGGGATCGTGTAGCGGCTTTCGGCGAAGTCGGACTGGCGGGAGAGCTGCGCAATGTCACTGCCGCCGAGCTGCGCCTTGCCGAGATCCGCCGCCTGGGCTTCGAGCGCTGCATATTGCCTCGCCGCGGGACCTCCGACCTTCGGGCGCCGAACGGCCTGGAGCTGATCAGGGTAAGCAGTGTATCAGAGGCTATAAAGCAAATATAGTATTTGTATTGCACATCCTGCCGGCGGCTTGGATGGAGCAATATTTTTGCGTTCATTTATACTTAGATCTTTTATGTCTTATGGACGGACATTTTCAGTCCAATTGCTGCCGGAGAGTTGAACTTTGTCGAATACTGTTCCATTTTGGGCCGATATGTGCTATTATAACGACAATGCATTTTTTTGACCGTCAATTTTTATTCAATAGTATGTTAAAATATCCAATAAAAACCAAAGGATTGATCGCTATGAGAAAAAGTACTTTGCTGCGCTTCGCGGCATCGGCTTTGACAGTCTTCCCGTCACTGGCAGTAATGGCTGTCCTGGGCTCGTGCTCATTGCTGCCGGTTGAGGAAGAGCCGCCTCCTGCCCCGATACTTCGCTCATATGAAAAGACAGAGTACAAGTTTGCCGAAGCTACCCGGGGAGATATCGTCGAGACGATCCGGATCACATGCCAGTACTCGCCCGCGGTTGAGGAGACCCTGTCATTCAGCGTAGGCAACCTGCCGATCATAAATGTTTATGTCTCAAAAGGCGACTTTGTCAAAGCAGGAGACATACTGGCCGAACTTGACAGCAGCGATATCGATGCGCAAATCGAGTCCCAGCAGCTTCAGCTCGATAAGATGAAACTCGAGCTTGCAAGACTTGTTGAGACTTATGAGCTGGACCTTGAGGCTGAAACGCTTAGGCTCGAAAGCCTTGAAAATAAATATGAGAGCGCGGACGACAGTGCAAAGCCTGCGATCCGCGAAGCTATCGAAAGACAGAAGCAAACCATTTCCTCACTCAAAGACAATCACAGGGCAAGAGCGGAAATACTGGAGATCCGTATATCCGCATCGGAGCTGAAATTGTCCGAGCTCATGGACCAGAAGAGCAAAAGGATCCTTGTAGCCGGCATAGACGGTACAGTGACATATCTTAAAGATACCAATCCGCAGTCATTGTCGGTGGAAAAGGAAAAGTTTATCACTATTGCCGACAAAACGACTTCCGTTTTCATCGTGAGCGGAAAGGAAGCAGCGTATTTCACCCCCGGTGACGCTGTTACCGTACAACTTTCCGGTGATTATAAAGATGCGACTGTTATAGATGCCGAAGACCTGAACCTGGAGAGAAATGACATGACGGCATATATCCAGCTCAACGAAACCGACCTGGATATCAAGGAGAACGCCACCGGAGTCATAACTCTTGAGCTTGACCGCAGAGAAGACGTGTTGTATGTCCCAAGCTCAGCCATAAAGACGGCAAACGGCAAACCCATCGTTTATGTCCTGGATGACAACGGCATCAAGACCCTGAAAGAAGTCGTTACAGGATTTTCAGCCAACAATAAGACCGAGATAGTCTCCGGCCTGGAGCCGGGCGACCAGGTCATAATCGATTAGCGGAGGTGCCTATGAAAGCGATAAGGAAAATATCGGTTCTGGCGGCCGTCTGCTTGATTTTGACGTCATGTACGTCCGACCCCGACACGGGCATAACTCTGGCCGACCCCGTTGAAGTGAAGTATGACACCGCAGTCGCTGCACGCATGGACCTTGCAAGGCGATATCAATATGAAGCATATGTCAAAGCCGAGATCGAAAAGGTCTCATTTGATAATATGTCGGGTATACTGGATGAAATTTTTGTCTCCCTGGGGGACCAGGTCTCCAAGGGAGATCCGCTTGCGGCACTCGACGTTTCCGATCTTGAAGAGCAGATAGCGATGGCTGCCGACGAGCTGGAATACAAGAGCAGAAAACTGGACTATGAACTGGGGCAAAAACAATACGACATCGAACTTGCCCGCATCGAACTCGATGCCCTGATCTCTTCGGGCGCGGATGGATCTGAAATTGCCCTGGCCGAACTTTCCGTTGAGAAGCTCGTCGTCGAAAAGGAGTACATACGGAAAAACGGCGAGCTGGAAATAGAAATGGCCAAAAACAGACTGGAAAAGCTCAGGCAATCCCTCGAAGGTACTGTTATATCGGCACCCTGCGACGGTGAGGTCGTTTACATAGCTCCCCTTTCAAAGGGAGACAGAGTTGCGGCACACAACCCGGTGGTTTTCGTTGCGAACAAGTCAAACATCTATGTCAGTTTCGAAGGAACGGAAACCATATCTGATAAGGCACGCACTACCGCTTTGATAAACGGGATTGAATATGAAGTCCAAAAACAGAAGTATGACCAGCAAGAGTATCTGTCTCTGATACTTTCGGGCATCAGACCGCCCACTATCTTCAAATTCGTTCAGACACCATCCGAGGATGTACAGGCCGGCGACTTTGCTGCACTTATGGTGTACGATTCGGAAAAACAGGATGTGCTGGCGGTCCCCACAAATGCCATCTTCTATAACGCCGGAGAATACTATGTATATCGCATTGAGGACGGTCAAAAGGTCTACACCGGAGTCAAATGCGGTATAAGGACGGATTCGTTTACTGAAATAACTGACGGCCTGCAGGAAGGGGATGTGGTCTTTGTCAAACAGTAATATAAGAAGGATGACACGGATAGTACTGGTTTGCCTTTTGCTGCTTTCCTTCACCGGCTGCTATCGTCAGGACAATGATGCGGCAGATGTCCCGCTCTGGACACCGGCCCCCTCGGACAACGGGGTAGGCGGAAATATCGCTGAGGTATCTTACGGCTCTGTCAGCAGGACCGTGTCAGGCGAAGGAAGACTTACCTACTCCACCTGGGAAGACATCACATGCGATCTGGCAAATGCCCGTTTGGTGTCCATAAACGTAAAGCGCGGCGATACCGTCAAAAAAGGCGACATAATCGCGGAGTTCACGATAGAGCACAACCAGTCCGACCTTGTATCGATGGTTTCCGAGCTTGAGATCCTTGAAAAGCAGTTCCGGACCAACCTCTCTTCTTACCAGTCAATGGTCGACGCGGCAAAGGTAAGCGTAAACTTATTGAAAGAACAGTATGCGGCTTCACCGACCGACAAACTGAAAACGCAATTGGCCAAAGCCGAAATCAACCTGAAAAAGGCTCAGGCTTCGCTGGAATTCTTTGAATACGACAGCCTGCGCATGATCGAACGTCAGAAAAAGGCTATAGAGAAGTATGAGGAAAGGATAAGCAACAATAAGATCCTTGCCCCGTTTGACGGCATCGTCGGTTCCGTAGAGTATCTTCCGGTCGGAAACATCGTCAAGCCCGGTTCTGCGATATGCTCATTATACTACCGCGATAAAGTCTGGATAACGACCAACAGCGACATTTCAAACGGCATGAGGTACAACTCCCCCGTCACTATTGAGGTTTCGGTCATAAACAAGAAATATACCGGCCGGGTCATAACGGCCCCCGATTTGTTCGGGCAAACGACAGGAAGGGTGGTCATAATCCCTGATGAGGACATAGATATCGATCCGGGTGATCGTCTTAAGAGGATAACAGTCAAAGCTGACCGGTTCAGACTGGATAATGTGCTCGTCCTGCCTTCCAGGGCGGTTCAAAACGAAGAAGGTAAGCGCTATGTTTATCTCTTTGAGGACGGTATCATGAAAAAACGCTATGTCACAGTAGGCATGTCCTCTTTGGACACTGTTCAAATACTGGATGGTCTCACTGCCGGACAATATGTGGCAGTCGATTAAGGAGGAACGGGATGTTTACGTTTATATTTCGCAAGATGCTAAATAACAAGTGGATGATAATCAGTCTGCTGATCGGCAATATCCTGCTGTGCTCACTTGTCTCAAGCATTCCTCTTTATTCCGATGCCATACTTCAGCGCATGCTCACCAAGCAGCTGGAACAGCAGCAGATAGAAACAAACAGATTTCCCGGGACGGTCGAGATAAAGTTCAACTCTCTCAGCGTCAACCGCGGTTATGAGTTGAAATCCCTTGACAGTTTTGAAAAAAAGATCATATCCATGGAGCTCGACCTGGGCGTTCCTCTTGTTGAGAAGGTTACTTCATACTCGCTCAATCCTTTGAGAGCAGAACCCGTTTCAGACAGGCAATCAAATGTCAAAGACAGGACATTCCAGCTTCGCTTTTACTCAAATCCGGAAGATCACATCAACATCGTAAGCGGAGAAATGTATAGCGACACGCTTTCAGATGGTGTTATAGAAGTGATCGTAAATGAGCGTACGCTTGTCGAAAAGGACATTTTGATCGGCGAAGTTTATGAATTTGCTACCGTCACTTATCCCGACGGTTCACCGATACGCTTTAAAGTGACCGGAGTATATGAAAACAAGGAAAAATCTGACCCGTATTGGGTATATCCCCCGTCGAATTTTTCCGACGTATGCCTGATGTCCGAAAGGCTGTTCAAGGAACTGTTTATAGACGGATTCGTATATGAATACCACTTCACTGCCCAATGGTTCCTGCTGTTCGACTATGCGGCCATGTCAGCCCGGCGCATCGAACACCTTTCGAAAACCACTGCGGAATATAAAGAATTTTTTGATCTTTACGGAACGACCGCTTTCCGCGCAAACTACCTGAAGACGCTTGATAACTTCTCTTCTGAAGCGGCCAGGCTCAATGTCACCCTGTGGGTCCTGCAGGTGCCCATTTTTATCCTCCTTGCTTTCTTCATATTCATGGTCTCCAAGCAGATACTGGAACAGGAAAGAAATACGATAGCTGTACTGAAAAGCCGCGGATCCAGCCGGGCACATATCATTGTCATTTTCCTGGTACAGAGCTTGTTCATATCAACGATAAGCGCAGTGGTGGGAATACCGATCGGGCTGCTGATCTGCCGTGTCATCGGCGCAGCTAACGGTTTTCTTAACCTGGTCCAGCGAAGTGCCCTGCAGGTCAGGATCAACCCGGAATCCATAATATACACGGCATGCGCCGCTCTGCTGTCCGTCCTGACCATGGTCATACCTGCATTCTCCTTCTCCAAGGTAGATATCGTTGACCATAAGCGGCAGCGCAGCAGAAAGTCCAGGCGTCCCCTTTGGCAGCGTCTTTTCCTTGATGTACTGCTATTTGGTGTTTCACTATATGGCTATTACAATTACAACAACCAAAAGGCATTTTTGATCTCATCGGACGCAGCTTCCCTTGATCCGCTGCTGTTCATAAGCTCCTCCCTGTTCATCATCGGTGCGGGTCTGCTTTTCCTGAGAGTGTTCCCGTACCTGATAAGGCTGGTATATGAAATAGGCAAAAAGTACTGGTCTCCCTCACTCTATGCTTCGTTTTTAAAGGTTATCCGTTCCGTAGGTGAGGAGCAGTTTATCATGATATTCCTTGTCCTCACGGTCGCAAACGGAATATTCAACGCAAAGGCTGCCCGTACGATAAACCTCAACATGGAAGAAAACATCCGCTACCTGTATGGTGCCGATATCGTGGTAATGGAAGAATGGAGAGACAATTCCGCAGTTGAAGATGCCACGATGCGGATCTATTTCGAGCCTGATTTTGAGAAGTACAAAGAACTTGAAGACAAAGCGAAGATAACAAAAGTATTGAACAGCAGGCGCAACACCGTCTCCGACATCAAAAATGTGAGAGTAATGGGTATCAACACCAAGGAGTTTGGCCAGATAGCCTGGTTCAGGAACAACCTGCTCCCCGCTCATTGGTACCGCTACCTCAATACTCTTGCTTCAGACGCACGTGCCGTGCTGGTATCTTCCAATTTCCAGACAAAAGGATACAAACTCGGCGACTATATAAGTGTACGAAATGAGAACGGTTACTTTTTCACAGGTATAATTTGCGGATTCTTTGATTATTGGCCGACTTACTACCCTACCACTACCACCGTAACCAGCGACGGCAGGCAAATAAAGAATGACGAGTGGCTGGTAGTGGGAAATCTCTCACAGATACAGTCGGTTTGGGGTGTCACGCCATACGAGATCTGGATGAAGGCAGACTCAAACCAGTTCATCTACGAGTTTGCCGAGGAAAAGGGCATCAGATTTTCGTACTTTGCGGATGCCGACGCCTCTATCATTAACGAAAAAAATGACCCTGTCCTCCAGGGCACCAACGGTGTGCTGACGGTTGGATTCATTATAATACTTATCGTCTGTATGACCGGATTCCTCATCTACTGGATCCTGTCTATCAGATCCAGGGAGCTCCAGTTCGGTATATTCCGCGCAATGGGCCTGTCGATGCGCAGTATACTGTCCCTTCTTCTCAATGAGCAAATTTTCATATCCGGCATATCCGTTGCGCTGGGAACCGCTACAGGCCAACTGGCATCCGAACTGTTCGTGCCTCTTATACAGCTTGGATATGCACCGTCAACAAACACTTTGCCGCTTAGAGTCGTGGCAGAGCGCATAGACTACATAAACCTGTTTACGACGATTGGCGTCTTATTCGTGATCTGTATGATCATCCTGGGCTACATCATCTCAAAGATCAAGATCGCACAGGCGCTCAAACTTGGTGAGGACTAAGCGGGTGAAAGGAGCTTCAGTTATGAATGGAGACATGATCATTGCCGAAGGCGTAAAACGCGCTTTCCCTTCGGGAGGAGAAACATTCTGGGCTCTCGGCGGCATCACATTGACGATCCCCCGCAGTAAACTGACAATACTCAAAGGACGTTCCGGTTCGGGAAAAACAACTCTTATGAATATTCTGGGCGCCCTTGACAAGCCCACGGAAGGTAAAGTCTATCTGGACGGAAAAGAGATCACCGGCATTTCTGAGCAGGAACGGGACATGATACGCCGAAAAAAGATCGGCTTCGTATTCCAGTCGGTGGCCCTTGTTTCCATGATGACGGCCTATGAAAACGTCGAATTTGCCCTCCGCATCGCAGGTTATCCCCCTGAAAAGCGAAAAAGCCGCGCAGAAGAATGCTTGCGGCTGGTCGGGCTTTCGGGCCGCATGAACCACATGCCCCAGGAGCTTTCAGGCGGTGAGCAGCAGCGTGTCGCGATCGCACGGGCACTTGCGCATTCACCGGACGTGATTTTTGCCGACGAACCTACCGCGGAGCTTGATACGAATACCGGCCTGCAGGTAGTGAAGATATTTCGTGAGCTTGTGGAAAAGGAAAAAGTGACAATCGTCATGACGACTCACGACGTCGGTTTGATGGACATAGCCGACAGGGTCTATGAGCTTGAGGATGGGGTGCTTGTCAATGTCTGAAAACAGCAAATACATCATTGAATGCGAAAACCTGGTGAAGATTTATAAGACTAAGGACCTGGAGGTACTGGCACTTCAGGGCCTGGACCTTACGATAAAAAAGGGTGAGCTGATGGCGATCATCGGAAACAGCGGCAGCGGAAAATCCACGCTGCTGAACATGATCGGAGGACTCGACCGCCCTTCAGCCGGACGGCTCATCGTCGACGGCAAAGACCTTTTCAAGCTCAACGAAAAGCAGCTTGTCGAATACAAGCGCAACACAGTCGGCTTCGTATGGCAAAACAACGCAAGAAACCTGCTGCCATATCTTACCGCGTGGCAAAACGTACAGCTCCCTATGCAGTTCGACAACTCCCCCATCCCTTATGACGAGGATGCGAAATTGCAGCTCTCAAACAACAAAAAAACTCGTGCCTTGCAGCTTCTTGAGCTGGTTGGAATGTCGCACAGAAAGAACAGCAAGCTCAACCAGCTTTCCGGCGGCGAACAGCAAAGAGTCGCAATAGCCCTCGCCCTTGCGAACAACCCGAAGATCCTGCTTGCCGACGAGCCGACCGGATCTGTCGATATAAAAACCGCCAATTACATACTTGACGTATTTCGCGAGTTGAACAGGGAGCTTGGTACAACGATCATAATAGTTACCCACGACAGGAACCTTTCAAAAAAAGTCGAGCGCGTCGTTGCCATCAGGGACGGCAAAACATCAAGCGAGTTCATCGTCAAACAGAGCTATGCCGATATGCTCTCTAACGTTTCCAGGCTGGATGAAATCGAATCTACCCAGGACGAGTTCGTGGTCCTGGATCGCGCAGGCCGCATCCAGATCCCTGCAGAGCTCCTTGGGAAACTTGATCTCAGGGGCGGCAACAAGGTCAAGATGGAGTTCAGCGACGGTAAAATCATAATTACTGCCCCGGATATAGATACGACCGCCGTCCATTAAAGTACAACTAGTTATTCAAAAAAGTAACCGCGGCTTCAAGCCGCGGTTATTATTGCCTTTTCGTCTTTTGCTGAGAGGTGGACCTGTGTTACCTGCCGTTCATAGTTGTCAATGATCGTTGTGGCAATGCCGTCCTCAACTTCCCGCTGTATCAGCCTGCGAAGGTTGCGGGCACCATACTTGATCGAATATGAATTGTCAACCAGATATTTGACAGCCTCACTGTCCCAGGTAAAGGTGATGCCGCGTTCGACAAGGTTATTCTTAAGGTCGTTGAGCATGATTTCCGCGATTCGCTCAAAGTCTTCCTTTGTAAGCTGATTGAATGCTATGATCTCATCCACACGGTTTATGAACTCAGGCCTCATGATATCTCTCAAAGCCTTGAGAGTTTTCTCCTTTGTCTGTTCGGTAAGCGTCTGGCCGAACCCGAGCGGAGCTGCGCCCTTCAACTGGCTGCCGGCATTTGAAGTCATTATTATCACGGTGTTTTCGAAGTTTACTTCCCTTCCGTGCGCGTCGGTTATCCGACCGTCGTCCAGGATCTGGAGCAGTATATTCAAAACATCAGGATGGGCCTTCTCTATCTCGTCAAACAGGATGACCGAATACGGCCTGCGGCGGATTTTTTCCGTGAGTTGCCCCGCTTCATCGTAACCCACATATCCGGGAGGAGCTCCTATTATCCGGGATACGGCATGCTTTTCCATAAACTCGGACATGTCCAGCCTGATGAGAGATTCCGGGGTATTGAACAGGTCCTGTGCAAGGCACTTTACCAGTTCCGTCTTACCAACACCGGTCGGGCCTACGAAGATGAATGATATCGGTTTGCGCTTCGCGGAGATGCCTACGCGTCCCCTGCGTACAGCACGGGCAACTGCTTCAACGGCTTCATCCTGCCCGATTATCCTCTTTTTCAGCCTCTCCTCAAGCTTCTTAAGCCTGTCAAACTCCGTCTCCCTTATGCTGGAAGCGGGGATCTTGGTCCAAAGTTCAACAACTCTAGCCAGATTGTCCATCGTGAGGACAGGCTTGTAGTCTGCATCCTTCTTCAACAGCTCGTTGATCTGTATTTCACGGCTGCGAAGGATGGCCAGTCTCTCATAAGCCTCTGCCGATGTGTCGTCTATCAGTTTTTCGCGCTCAAGTGCGATGCTGTCGAGTTCCTTTCGGAGAGACAGCCTTTCATTGAGCTTTTCGTCTCTGAGAGCCACATCCGAGCAGGCTTCGTCTATCAGGTCTATTGCCTTGTCCGGAAGGTATCTGTCGGTTATATAGCGTTCGCTTAAAAGCACTGCCTGCCTGGCCATTTCATCCGGTATGAGGACGCCATGGAAATCTTCATAGTAGCGGGCAATGCCCTTTATTATTTCTATCGTTTCATCCACAGAAGGTTCGGCCACAACAACGGGCTGGAACCTGCGCTCCAACGCGGAGTCCTTTTCTATGTGCCTTCTGTACTCGGCAAAGGTAGTAGCACCTATTACCTGCACCTCACCGCGTGAAAGCGCGGGTTTCAGGATATTTGCCGCGTTCATGGAGCCTTCGGCATCGCCCGCTCCGACGATGCTGTGGACTTCGTCAATGACCAGTATGATGTTGCCGACCTTCTTTATTTCGTCTATCAGGCCTTTCATCCTGCTCTCGAACTGTCCTCTGAACTGTGTTCCGGCAACAAGCGCGGTAAGGTCAAGGAGATATACTTCCTTGTCCTTAAGCTTATATGGGACATTGCCTTCAGCAATGCGCATGGCCAGGCTTTCAGCGATCGCCGTCTTGCCTACGCCGGGTTCACCGATAAGGCAGGGGTTGTTTTTCTGCCTCCTGTTGAGTATCTGTATCACGCGTTCGATCTCGCTTTCCCTGCCGACTATACGGTCGATCTTGCCTTCAATGGCCTTCTGGGTAAGCGAAATGCAGTAGTTATCAAGAAACTTGCGCCTGGACTTCCTGTTGCTTTCCTGGTAGTCGCGGCTGTCGCGCTTTTCCCTGTCACGCTGTGTCGGGGCGGGTTCGTCGCCGTGGGCGGGGGCATTGAACAGACGATTCAAAAAAGGGAAAGTTGCCGTCGTCCCGGCATCGTCCTGGTCATCCCCATCCGCAGGCATAAGCTCTCCTGCGTCTTCCATAACCTGCATCAGTTCATTTGACACATTTTCAATATCTTCTTCGGTGATACCCATGCGGTTCATTATATCGTTTACGGGTTTTAGGCCCATTTCGCTTGCGCATTTGAGGCAAATGCCCTCATTTGTGGTCTTCCCGTTTTCGATCTTCGTTATAAAAATAACTGCGATATTTTTTTTACATCTGGAGCAAATGGTTGGATGCATAGATGTTTGTCCTCCAAAAGGATTCCTCAGTCCGTTCAAACCGGACTAACGGTAAATTGATGGATGTGCTGAACTACACTTCGGAGTGGCTTTCCTCTTCCTCGTCACGCTCAACCTGTCTTTTGATGATGGTGTCATAAAACCGGATCGCGTATCTTATGAATGCAAGTATTGCAAACACAAGAGCGGCGGATAGCATTGCCGTAGAATATGGTTGAGGTATATCAAAGAGCATCAGTATCAGACAAAATACGAAAAATACTACCGAAGCGGTTTTTCCCAAATAGTTTGACGGAAGAACATCGTCAATTTTTTTGAACATAACCAATGCCCCAATTCCCATAAGTACTTCCTTTATCGCAAAAACGATAAAAATCCATACAGGCAGGATACCGGCAATAGTTATGCAAACGATCGCTGCTGCCGTCATCAGCTTGTCAGCGAGCGGATCCAGGACACGGCCAAGCCTCGTGATCATGCCATACTTCCTTGCGATGAAACCGTCAAGTGCGTCCGTGAGGGATGCAAGGATAAAAATAGATCCCGCGTAAACATGCGCTTTGGGAAAATCGGCAAAAAAAACAGCTATGAATGCAGGAACGAGAGCCAGTCTTATCAAGGAAAGGATATTCGGTATGCTCACATTACATCCCCCATTAGTGAATTATGGTCGCCTCCACTGTTGACAATACAAGAGCTGCTCCGTCCTCACGAATCAGCAGTTTTTTGCTTCCTGCGGGAATCTCTGATTCAAACTCTTTTTCCAGATTATTATTATACACTATTACCTTGTCGCTTGTCAAAATTCCTATGTATTTTTCTTTCGCATCCATTGATATTATATTTGACACCGAAACGGTTTGCTCCCTGTTTGCGTCAAAGTCAAGCAGATGTACATCGGATATTTCTGCCGAGTCGCTTTTCTGCAAGCGCAGCAGCAGGAAGTCGGCCCCGTCAAAATCATATTCCGCAAGCAGCTCGCTGTCGAACTCGAACTTTCCGCGCAGCTTCCCGTTGCTGTCTATGACCATAACGCTGTTTTCGGTCAGTACTGCAAGGCTTCCGTCGCTCAAATACTTCATGTCGAGTATAACAACGTCCTCAATATCAACTTGAGCATAAGGCGTTTCACTGTCAAGTCGAAGAAGGATGACGGTCGACACTATCTTTGCGTTCTCCTGCCTGAGCCCGCCGACTGCGGCCGATTTGCAGTCATCGGAAAGATCGGTGCAGGTTATGTACCTTTCGGGTGAGATCCATTCATAGACCCTTTCCAATGCGTTGTTATACACTGTGCACGTAGCCTTGCTTCCGATCCTTTGGGTAACTATGACCGCCCATCCCTTTGCGTTTATCTCTGCATTAAGGATCGTCGACTCTGACAACTCGTTTTTCAAAATCTTGTAATCATCGATGTATATCCAGCGGGTGCCTCCCACGTCATAACCGACCAGGTACTTTCCTTCAGCCTTTATTACGGGCTTTGAATATTTGGCCGGGACCAGCAGGCGCTCATCACCTGATCCGTCAAGTACGGACAAACCGGTAGAACTGAGGATCGCTATCCCGTCCTGGTACATCGCAAACGCGTTGGCCGGGTCCGGGGCAAAGCTGAAATCAGTGATCTGTTCCCTGTCAAAACGTTTTCCCGTAATAAAGGCCATCAACCTGGACGTCTTCAAGTCTTCCGAGTTCACTATTACGTATAGCAAGGCGACTGCAAGTACAAGCAATATTATTATTCTGACGATCGTATTCAGAGTACTTGCCGTTTTTTCCTTAGGCTCCAAGTCGTCACCACCACACTTTATTGAAGCAGGAGCTCCTCCGCCATTTTCATTATAACATGATCGTAGCGTCACGATCACCAAATAAGCAGAAGTCCGGTAAATACGAAGGAAATCATCCAAAAACGGGAATGTCATACCAGACACCTGTCATATACAACCCACATGCGGGCAGATTCGGACCGGCTTTCCTTCGATCGCCCGATTCAAAAATCGAGTCGATCTCGTCAGGTCGGATCTTCCCTTCGGATACATATACAAGGGTGCCGGCAAGCGTGCGAGCCATATTGTATAAAAAACCGTTTGCGCTAACGCGCAGCGCAACTATCTCGCCATCCTCTTCAACGTCGTATGAGAATACAGTCCGGACTGTCGTCTTTACATTCGATCCCACTGTCCTGAAAGCCTTGAAATCATGCTTGCCGATGAACCTGGCCGCTGCCTGCCGCATTTTCTCAACGTCCAGTTTCTGGGGATAAAACATTGCCCTGTTTGAATAAAACGGATCCTTTGTCCGGCTTTGGTATATGAGATACGTGTATTCCTTCCGAACGCCGGAAAAAACCGCGTGAAATCCCTCGGGAACATCGGCAGCCTCATAGACGGAGATGTCATCGGGGAGCTTAGTGTTGATCGCATATGGGATCCTCTCTGTCGGTATCGAAGAGGATGTCTTGAAATTGGCAACATACGTTTTTGCATGTACGCCCGCATCAGTTCTTCCGCAACCGATCAGTTTTACGGGATGTCCGACTACGGCCGCTATCGCTTCTTCAAGTTTCTGAGAAACGGTGGCCAATCCTTTCTGGGACTGCCACCCGTGGTAGTTGGTGCCGTCAAACGCCAGCCTCAGCGCAATGTTGCGCATTTCACGATCAGTCATATGGCGATCGACCTGCATGCTATAGCCGCTCCCCAAAGCAGCACGGAGAATATCAGCGCATATACATCAACCGGACCGTAGTTCAACTGGCGCAGCCTTGTACGCCCCTCGCCGCCCCGATAGCAGCGGCATTCCATGGCGATCGCAAGTTCGTCAGCCCTGCGGAAAGCGCTGATGAAAAGCGGAACGAGCAGAGGGATCAGAGCTTTTGCGCGTCGGATGATGCTGCCCGTCTCAAAATCTGCACCTCTGGCCTTTTGCGCATTCATGATCTTGTCCGCTTCTTCTATGAGCGTCGGTATGAAGCGAAGAGCAATGGTCATCATCATCGCCAGCTCATGGACAGGCACTCTTATGGCTTTCAGCGGGCTCATCAGGCGCTCGATTCCGTCGGTCAGCGCAATGGGCGATGTCGTGTATGTCAGCAGGAACGTTCCGGTGATCAGCATGACGATCCTCAGTACCATCAGGAACGCAGTATAAACTCCCTGATAGGTGATCGTGATCACCCAGATTTTTACCAGTTCCGTCCCGGGTGTATAAAACATGTTCAGCACGGCGGTCAAGGTTATGACGAATATCAGCGGTTTTACCCCTCGCAAAATAACAGAGGGCTTGATACGAGAGAGCGCAACGGCCGTGATGAGCCAGATCATTATCGGCAGGTATGACAGGATCCCCTTTGCGACAAAAAGTATCACTATATAGCCCATCGTTAGCAGGATCTTCATTCGGGGGTCCATGCGATGTACCGGCGTGTTTCCGGGGAAGTACTGCCCCAGCGTGATATCCTTAAGCATGCACGTCCCTCCACATCTTCAGTATCTTCCTTTTTGCCTGATCCACTGTGTAGACAGAGGGATCGACGTCCAAACCCATTTCGCGCAGGCGCAGGAATACCTGCGTTATTTGCGGGACAGCCAGCCCCATATCACGGAGGTCTTCCGCATGCGAGAACACGTCATGGGCTGTCCCTGTCATGCGAATCCGCCCTTTTTCCATCACTATGATCCTGCTGGCGTTGCGGGCGATCTCTTCCATGTTATGCGTAACCAAAATGACCGTCGTGTTCCTTATCGCATGATAATCGCGGATCCTTGCCAGGATCTCTTCCCTGCCCGCAGGATCAAGCCCCGCGGTAGGCTCGTCAAGTATGAGGACGTCCGGACGCATCGCTATAACACCGGCTATGGCCGCACGTCGCTTTTGACCTCCCGACAGTTCGAAGGGAGACCTGAACAGCTGTTCCCTGCTTATCCCGACAAACTCTGCGGCCTCGTAAACCCTTTCTTCGATCTCGGACTTTTCAAGTCCCATATTCGTCGGGCCAAACGCGATGTCTTTATATACCGTTTCCTCAAAAAGCTGGTGCTCCGGGTACTGGAATACGAGACCCACCCTGAAGCGGATATCGCGCACTTTTCGGATGTCTTCCCATATATCCTTCCCGTCGACCAGCACCCGCCCTTCAGTTGGCTTCAGCAAGCCGTTAAGATGCTGGATAAGTGTCGACTTTCCCGAACCCGTGTGCCCTATAAGGCCGATAAACTCTCCGCGTTCGATCTCCAGATCTATATTGTCGAGGGCTTTTCGCTCGAAAGGAGTCCCTTTGCCGTACACATGCGAAAGACCCTCCGTTTTAATTATACCTGGCATCGTTGTCTCTCCCCACCGGCTTTAATACATTATATATCGCTTCGGCGCACTCCTCCACACTCAGTGCATCCAGGGGGATATCAATACCTTCCTTTCGCAGCATGTATATCAGCTCAACGGTTTGAGGTACTGTAAGACCCAAGCTTTTCAACATCTCCACCTGAGCAAACACTTCTTTAGGTGTGCCGTCAGTCGCAATTTGCCCTTTTTCCATAACTACGACCCTGTCGCAAATTGCGGCTTCCTCCATGTGATGAGTTATAAGTACGATTGTGATACCGTATTCACGGTTGAGCAAACGTATGGTCCTGAGCACTTCATTTCGTCCCACGGGATCAAGCATTGCGGTAGGTTCGTCAAGAACTATGCATTGCGGCATCATCGCAATGACACCGGCTATCGCTATCCGCTGCTTCTGTCCTCCCGAAAGCATATGAGGGGCATGGTCCTTAAACTCATACATTCCGACAGCCTTCAGCGCATCGTCCACGCGCTTTCTTATCTCCGCCGGATCGACGCCGAGGTTTTCAGGCGCGAACGCGATGTCCTCCTCGACGATATTCGCCACGATCTGGTTGTCGGGATTCTGAAACACCATGCCTACAGTCTGGCGTATGGAGTAAATGAGGTTTTCGTCAGCTGTTTCCATACCGGCAACGTACATCTTGCCTCCGGCAGGAAGCAAAATGGCGTTGAAATGCTTGGCAAGCGTCGACTTTCCGGACCCGTTATGGCCCAGAATCGCTATGAATTCACCTTTGCGTACAGTTATGTTCAGGCCCTGAAGCGCAAAGTCCTCTTCAGAGGCCGAATCATATTTATATGACAGGTTTTCTGCCCGCAAAATCACGTCATTTGCATTCACTATGGTCAATCCTTCCATCAACCTGCTAAATCGCAGGAAAAGAGCATTCGATTAAATGACCGCATCCCTCAGAACACCTGCCATATCGGTGTGCTCCCAGGGCAGGTCTATATCGGTCCTTCCAAAGTGCCCGTATGCGGCAGTCCTGCGATAGATCGGCCTTGCCAGGTCCAGATGCCGTATGATTTCATAGGGGCGAAGGTCAAACTTTTCATTGACAAGCTTTGCAAGCCTCTCATCGTCGATGACCCCCGTACCGAATGTATCGACCATAACGGATACCGGTTTGGCAACACCGATCGCATAAGCTATTTCGACTTCACATCTGCGCGCAAGGCCTGCGGAAACGATGTTCTTTGCAACATATCTTGCCATATATGCAGCAGACCTGTCGACTTTGGTCGGGTCCTTACCCGAAAAAGCCCCTCCGCCATGCCTTGCATAACCGCCATAGGTGTCAACTATGATCTTCCTTCCGGTCAGTCCGGAATCTCCGCGGGGGCCGCCTATGACAAATCTGCCGGTAGGGTTGATATAAACAGTTGTTTTGTCGTCCATTAAGTCGGCATCGATAGTCCGCTTGATGACAGTTTCTATGATCGCTTCCCTCAAAGTATCCAGGGATACGTCTGGTTTGTGCTGTGAAGATACTACTATTGATGCGACTCTATGGACTTTGAAGTCATCTCCGTATTCGACCGTCACCATTGTTTTTCCGTCAGGGCAAAGGAAATCCAGTTCTCCGGACTTGCGTACATTGCTCAACTTCCTGGCCAGTTTATGAGCCATGGAAATAGGCGCGGGCATCAGCTCCGGAGTCTCGTCGCAGGCAAAACCGAACATCATGCCCTGATCTCCGGCACCGATAATGCTGCCGTCATCCTTATCCGCTTCGCTGCGGTACTCCAGCGAGTGATTTACGCCAATTGCAATATCTTCACTCTGCTCGTCAATAGTGGTCAGGACCGCACAGGTCCTTGAATCAAATCCCAGCGCCGGGTCGTTGTAACCTATCTCAGAGATCGTCCTTCTAACGATCGCAGGGATATCCACATAGCAGTTTGCCGTTATCTCACCCATCACAAGGGCCATCCCTGTAGTGGCAATCGTTTCGCACGCAACCCGTGCCTGTTTGTCCTCAGCCAAAATAGCGTCCAATATAGCATCAGAAATCTGATCGCACACTTTATCCGGATGCCCTTCGGTTACGGACTCGGAGGTAAATATCCTTTTTTTCAATGATCCCACTTCCTGTATCAAATTTCATGGATTTCGCTTTTGATCGAGTTCAATCAGAACGACTTTATATAAGCTTCCTGTTCGGCTGTCAGTTTATCTATTTTCAGTCCCATCGAATCCAGTTTGACCCTGGCTACATGGTCGTCGATAGACTCCGGAACAGGATACAGGCCCGCAGCCAGACTGCCACCGTGCTTTGCCAGGTACTCCAGGCAAAGGGCCTGGATCGAGAAACTCATGTCCATGATCTCTGCGGGGTGCCCGTTGCCTGCAGCAAGATTTACGAGACGTCCCTCGCCCAGCAGATTGAGTATCCTTCCGTCTTTCATTCGATAGGCTGTGACGTTATTCCTGCGGGGATATATATCGGTGGCCAGCTTTTTGAGGTCATCCACGTCCACTTCCACGTCAAAATGACCGGCGTTGCTCAAAACGGCCCCGTCCTTCATCTTTTCAAAATGCCTGGCCGTTATGACTTTATTGCATCCCGTGGCGCAAATGAAGATATCTCCGACAGGAGCGGCATCATCCATGGTCATTACCTGGTAGCCTTCCATCGCAGCCTCCAGCGCCCTGACAGGGTTTACTTCGGTAACGATCACACGGGCTCCCATGCCCTTTGCGCGAAGGGCGATTCCCCTTCCGCACCAGCCGAATCCGGCTATTACAACCTGCTTTGAAGCTATTACAGTATTTGTTGTATTCATTATGGCATCCAGGACCGACTGGCCTGTACCGTAACGGTTGTCGAACAGATACTTGCACTCGGCATTGTTGACCGCTATCATCGGATATAGCAGCTTGCCGGCAGCATGGCGGGAACGAAGCCTGGAGATCCCGGTGGTAGTCTCCTCGCATCCGCCGATCAATGCGATGCCCAGATCCCTGTGTTCTCCATGGAGAAGTTCCATGAGGTCTCCGCCGTCGTCGATCAAGAGATGGGGTCTGTGTGACAGGGCCATCACAAGGTGCCGCCTGTAACTGTCCATATCTTCACCGTGTTTAGCAAAAACGGAAAAACCTAATGAGCGCAGATACTCCGCAACGTCATCCTGGGTGGACAGCGGATTGCAACCTGTCACTGCAACGTCCGCACCTGCATCCCGTAGTACAGTAGCCAGGTAAGCCGTCTTGGCCTCCAGATGGATGGATATCGTTATTCGAAGCCCCTTGAGAGGCTTTTCTTCAGCAAACCTTTGGCGAATGTTATTTAGAACAGGCATATAAGAGCGCACCCACTCTATTTTCCGTCCGCCGCTTTCGGTCTGGCTTGTCTGCCCGGCGCCATATACCTGAGTTGACTTCGTCATTTTATCCGCCATTTTCGAGCATTCCTTTCAGATGCATATTCAGGTAAAAACTAATAATATTTCTTGCCTATAATAATGTGGATTATATCATATGTTATTGTAAAAGAAAAGGCAGAAGTGTATATATTATGTATATGTCCCAAAAACAGACAGCGCTGAGATATACTATCTCAGCGCTTTGATTCTGTTATCAGATAATGCGCTTTCGCGCATATGTTTTGATAGATTATCCCTTCAGGGAGCCTATCATGACACCGGTTACGAAGTACTTCTGCACAAACGGATAAATGCAGAGGATCGGTGCCGTAGCAACTATTGTCGTGCAATACTGAACCAGCGGCTTGTAAAGGTCCATCTGGGCGACCGCATCAGATCCGACCATGATCTTGGATGTGTCGTTCTGGACAAGGATCTCGCGCAGTATCAGCTGCAGCGGGAACAGCGCGCGGGTCTGGAGGAATATCATTGCGAAGAACCATGAGTTCCACTGACCGACTGCGATGAAGAGGACTATAACCGCAACGACTGCCTTTGACAGCGGAAGAATGATCTTGAACAGGATCGTCATGTGTCCGGCGCCGTCAAGTTTTGCCGACTCTTCAAGGCTGGCGGGTATGCTCATGAATGATGTTCGCATGATAATGACGTTGAAGACCGAAATACACCCAGGTACGATCAATGCTATACGTTTGTCTATCCAGCCAAGGTTTCTGACAACCATGTAGAACGGGATCAGACCGCCGCTGAACATCATCGTGAAGGTCACGAAGAACATCAGGATGCCTTTCCACATAAGTCCGCTTCTGGAAAGGATGTATCCGCAAAGGGAGCACATAAATGTACCCAACAGAGTGGCGGTGGTAACATAGAAAATAGTGTTGCCGTATCCCTGGACGATGTTGGGGTTCCTGAAGACCAACTGATAGCCTTTCAGTGTCGCTTCTCCGAGAGGCCACAGGACAACGCCTTCGTTACGCGCGAGAGCCCTCGGGTCGGACAGCGAAGAAAACAGGACGTGCAGCAGCGGCATTACACATGCCAGCGCTATGCCTATAAGCAGGACTGTGTTTATGATTTCGAATATGATTCTGCCAAATGTCTTCTTTTGTACCATTTTGTCGCACCCCCTTAGAACAGACTGGTCTCGCTGTATTTGCGGCTCAGGAAGTTGGCAAACAGCAGCATCGCAAAGTTGATGACCGAGTTGAAAAGTCCGACTGCCGTACTGTAACCGTAGTTGTTTTCCAAGAGTCCCTTTCTGTATGTAAAGCTTGAAATAACGTCAGCAGTCTCGTAAGTCATCGGAGTGTAGAGAAGGATTATCTTCTCAAATCCAACGCTGAACAGGCTTCCCATACGGAGGATGAGCATGATTATGATGGTAGGAGCGATGCCGGGAAGCGTGATATGCCAGGTTTGCCTCCATCTGCCGGCTCCGTCGATGATAGCCGCTTCGTAGAGTTCCTGGTCTACGCTGGACAATGCGGCGAGGTAGATGATACTGTTGAACCCGATTCCCTGCCAGATTTCCGAGCCGACATATATGGTCCGGAACAGTTTCGGGTCTGACAACAGGTTCCTCTGCTGTCCGCCCAATGCTACAACGATCATCGTTATCAGTCCGTCAGTATCGGTGAAGTCACGGATGAGACCTGCGATAACGACCATCGAAATGAAGTGCGGCATGTAGCTGATAGTCTGAACAGTCTTCTTGAAATAACGGTTTTTGACTTCGTTGAGCAGAAGTGCAAAAATAATGGGTGCCGGGAAGGCAAAAAGCAGGTTATAGAAACTGATCAGGAATGTGTTCCGGATAAGGCGCCAGAAATAGTAGCTTCCGAAGAAGTCCTTAAAGTTCTGGAGACCTATCCACGGGCTTCTGAAATACCCGAGTCTCGGATTGAAGCGCTGAAATGCCATAACGATACCAGCCATTGGTATGTAGCTGAATGTTATAAAATACGCAATCATTGGTATCGCCAACAGATAAATCTGCCAATTCATCTTGAAGTCGCGCTTGATTGCTTTCCAGGTCATAACTAGCCTCCTTGTAGTCTAACTGCGGCGTGCGACTTGGTCAGTTTGCTCAACAAAACTTACGGGGACCGCACGACCGTTGTCATCTTCCATAGATAGT
>ENA-OWOZ01000168-OWOZ01000168.1-bioreactor-metagenome-genome-assembly--contig:-NODE-168-length-93396-cov-19.994363_pt1 | contig 93396 bp, 70 predicted proteins | sample MGYA00238140_ERZ651804 | MGnify/ENA primary metagenome ERZ651804 (study PRJEB26910, sample SAMN07631232) | bioreactor metagenome | isolation source: Switchgrass digestor | place: USA: Dartmouth...
TACCGTCATTATCGTCCCATAGGACAGAGCTTTACGACCCGAAGGCCTTCTTCGCTCACGCGGCGTCGCTGCATCAGAGTTCCCTCCATTGTGCAATATTCCCCACTGCTGCCTCCCGTAGGAGTCTGGACCGTGTCTCAGTTCCAGTGTGGCCGGTCACCCTCTCAGGCCGGCTACCCATCGTTGCCTTGGTGGGCCGTTACCTCACCAACTAGCTAATGGGACGCGAGGCCATCTTCTACCGCTAATCGCTTTAACCTATTAGTCATGCGACTATTAGGTATCATAGGGTATTAATCCCAGTTTCCCGAGGCTATCCCCTTGTAGAAGGCAGGTTCCTCACGCGTTACTCACCCGTCCGCCGCTAAGATACTTGATTCTTCATCCCGAAGGAATCCGATTCAAGCACTTCGCTCGACTTGCATGTGTTAGGCACGCCGCCAGCGTTCGTCCTGAGCCAGGATCAAACTCTCATTAAAAAGTTTGTTAGCTCTCGCTGACTTTAAAAATTATTACTCAAAGTACTTCACACTGTTTAATTATCATGGTTCTTTGTGTCTTCTGCTTTAAGCAGCCGACTTTTATACTATAACAGATATTTCACTTGCTGTCAATACTTTTTTAACTTTTTCTGTTTAACTCGTTTTAAATCGTTTTTGACAGCTATTATAATATAGCAGCTTTTTGAACGATTGTCAATACTATTAGAATAATATTTTAATTCTATTTTACGTATATATTTGATACAATAGAATTAAACAGAATATTGAAGAAAGGATTGTTATTAATGGATATACGACAACTTGAAACCTTTGTTCATGTAGCTAACCTCAAAAGTTTTTCTAAAGCTGCAGATAAATTATATATAACTCAGCCTACTGTAACAAATCATATACAAAATCTTGAAAAAGAATTAGATACAATTCTTATCAATCGCTCCGGGAAAAATATATCTTTGACTGATGCAGGTAATCTATTTTATAAATATGCAATAAACATCATAAATACATGTGAAATGGCTAAATTTGACTTAGGTTCTTATAAAGGACGTATACAAGGTCACCTTTATATATACTCCAGTTCTGTTCCCAGGAAGTACATATTACCTAAAATACTAGCTAACTTTTCTAAAAAATATCCTGAAGTAACATATACATTGAGCAATAAAGATTCTAAAGATATTATCTACTCAATTTTAGAAGGGGATACGGATTTCGGTATAGTAGGAGCAAATTTTCCTTCAAATAAGCTGAAATATATAGATATGGTTGTTGATGAGTTATTGCTTATTACACCAAACACAGAGCGTTTTAGCAAACCTAATTATTCAGTTTTAAGTATTGAAGAAATACTTAAGGAAAATATTTTGCTCAGAGAAGAAGGTTCAGGCACAAGACATGTTTTGATAGATGGGTTAAAAAACAAAGGTATAAGCATAGAAGAGTTAAATATATTAGGATATATAGAAGATACAGAGACCATTAAAGAACTGGTCTCTCTTGGATTAGGAGTTAGCTTTATGTCAAAACGCGGAGTCTCATTAGATGTTGAAATTGGAAAATATAAAGCATATTATGTTAAAGAACTTGAATTAAAAAGAAAATTCTACTTTGTATACCATAGCAAAAGACAGCTTTCACCTTTAAATGAAGCATTCAAATCTTTTGTATTAGATTATATAGAAAAAAATAATAAATCACATGCTTAGAGAACCAGGGAGCTTCCTTGGTTTCTCAAGTATTATATTTTCTTTATACTATTTTTATAAGCAAATATAGCTGCCTGTATTCTATCATTGACATCTAATTTTTTAAAAATACTTGATACATGATTTTTAACTGTTTTTTCACTTATAAACAGCTTATCAGCAATTTCCTTATTATTTAACCCTTCAGCAATCAGAGTTAAAACCTCATACTCTCTATTAGTTAAAGACTCTATTTTCTTTAATCTATTATAAGATTCATTATCTGTTATATCTGATTTATCATTTAACATGAAAGCAATACTTGGCTGGATATAAGTCCTTCCTTCCTTAACATCTCTTATTGCTTTTATAAGGCTATCTGCATCTGAATCCTTTAATACATATCCATCTGCTCCCATTTTCATAGTCTCTAATATGTACTCTTTATCATCATGAATTGTCAACATAATAATTTTTGTATCTATTCCTAAATCCTTAATTCTTCTTAAAACATCAATCCCATTTAGCTTGGGCATATTAATATCCAAAAGCAATACATCTGGTTTATATTTTAAGACCTTATCAATAGTCTCCTTACCATCCGCAGACTGGCAAACAACAACGATATCATTCTCAAGTTCAATTAACTGTTTTAAGCCTTCTCTCATTAATGCATGGTCATCTGATATCATTACAGAAATTCTATCCGACTTCTTCAATTTAGTTTTCCTCCTCTGGTAGTGTTATGTAAAAACTAATTTTTGTACCTTTTCCAGGTTCAGACTTTACCTTTAAGTTTCCTCCCAGTAATTCTACCCTTTCTCTCATATTTGCTAATCCGTATCCTCCATATTCTGTGTCACAATTGCAGGCTTTTTTACAATCAAAGCCAATTCCGTTATCCACTATAATCAGATTAAACCTTTTTTGTGTAAACTCAATAATTATTTTTGCTTCAGTAGCCTTTGAATGCTTGTTTATATTGCTTAATGCTTCTTGAACTATTCTAAAAACTGCTATTTTCATAGATGAATTTAGATTGGTAACTTCCCCATATACCTTCAGTTCAACATTAATTCCCGTATAGTCTTTAAATTTTTGAACGTATCTTTCTAAAGTTGGTATTAATCCCAAGTCATCTAAAGACATTGGTCTTAAATCATATATTGTCTTCCTGATATCCCTTAAAGTCATTCTGATAATATCCTTTAGGTTGCTTAGCTCTATTTTAAATTTTTCCTTATCAATATCTGCTAATCTTTCACATATTTCTGCTTTAACTAAAATATTGGCTATTGACTGGGCTGGTCCATCATGTATATCTCTAGCTAGCCTTTGTTTTTCCTCTTCTTGCGCTTCTATTATTTTTATACCTAAAGCTTTTTTCTTGTTTAAGTGGTCTACAGTAAATACTATTTCATTTAAATTGCCTTTTAGGTATTCTGTTACAACACTAACAGATTTCCAAGCTTTTTCTGCCTTATTTAAGACTTCCCTTGCAGATTTTAATTTAGTTTCTAATTCCTTTCTTTTTTGTATAATATTCTTCTCCTCTTCCCTTTTCAAAAGTAACTGAACCCTTACCTCGTTTGCTAAATTATATGCCTCTTGTAGTTCCTCTTGTGAGTACATATTGAAGTTTTTGTTGACATTGGCAAGATATTTTTTCCTTTTTTTTTCTTTTATCTCTAATTCATCAACTTCTTCTATAACTTTATTTACCTTTTCATTAACTTGAATTAACTCCTCTTCCAATATCTTCACATTTTCTCTTGCTTGATCAACAATATCAATTATTTCCTCTTTACTGTTTTCTATTGAATAGATGGTATTCTGCAATATGTCATTAATTCGTTTAACGCTAATAATCTTGTCTCCCATCAAGCTGCCACCTCATTTTTATATTTCCATTTCTTCTATTTGCACTTTCTCCTTATCAGTCAAAACATTTTGCAGATTCAACAAAATAATCAATCTGTTATCATCTATTCTCCCTATACCTGTAACATATCTTCTGCTGACACTTTCTATAATATCAGGCATAGAGTCAATTTTTTCTTCATGTAACCTTATTGTTCGTGAGACATCATCTACAACAAAACCAATTTCCCTATTTTTATAACTAATCACTATTACCTTTGCATCATCAGGTATCTTAATTACTTCCATTCCAAATCTTTTCTTTAAATTAATAATTGGTGTTACCTTTCCCCTGTAGCTTATAACACCTTCAATAAAGTCAGGAGAATCAGGAATGTGTGCTGGTTCCTCATATGATATTATTTCTTTTACATTCATTATATCTATTCCAAATTCCTCATGATTGAGATTAAAAACAACATACTGCATTTCTGCCAATATAACCACCTTCCTTAAAAATATATTTATATTATTATTCTACATAAAATTCTTATATCCTTCTACATATTTTCAAAAAATTGTCTAATATTGTTGAACTATAAATAGGCTCTTAACTTAATAGTTAAAAGCCTATTTAAACTAATGTAATATGTTGATTTACCTATTAAAAACCAGCTTACCATCCTTAATTACATATAATGTATGGTTTATTCCAAAATGATATATTATATAATCAAAATTAGGTGTATCAAGTACCAAAATATCCGCTTTTTTACCTACTTCAATACTTCCTATTTTTTCTTCTAAATTCAATGATGCTGCCCCGTTTATTGTAGAAGCAGTTAATACCTCTTCCGGAGTCATCTTATATACTAATGAAGCAATACTCATAATAAGTTGCATATTTTCTGTAGGACAGCTTCCAGGATTATAATCTGTAGATAAAGAAACTGGCACTCCATAATCAATCATTTGTCTCGCTCTAGCATGTTTTCCAGATTGCAAATAAAAGCTTGTTCCAGGAAGTAAATTAGCTATTACCCCTTTTTCAGCCATCATTTCTATTCCTCTATCGCTGGCAGCAACTAGATGATCAGCAGTTATACATCCTATTTCTGCTGCTAACTCTGCTCCTCCCATCGGTTCAATTTCATCTGCATGTATCTTTGGAATAAGTCCATATTTCTTTCCAGCCTCTAATATTCTCCTTGTTTGCTCAATATTAAATACTCCCTCTTCACAAAATACATCACAAAACACTGCTAAGTTTCTTTTTGATACTTCAGGTATCATTTCATCAATTAGTATATTTACAAAATCATCTGGATTCTCCTTGTATTTCTTAGGTATAGCATGTGCGCCTAAAAAAGTTGATACTATATCTACTGAATGGTCTTCATTTAATTTTAAAGCAACTTCCATTTGCTTTATTTCAGTATCAAAATCATCAATACCATAACCACTTTTGGCTTCAACAGTCGTTACACCATAGGAAAGCATTATGTCTAAGCTTTTTTTAGCTTTATCATAGAGTTCAGAAAACGTAGCATTTTTTGTTGCTTCTACTGTACTATGAATTCCTCCTCCTGCTTCTAAAATTTCTAAGTATTTGGCACCCTTCAACTTCATAGCTAATTCATTTTCCCTGGAACCACCGTGTACCAAGTGAGTATGTGAATCTACTAATCCAGGAATAACAGTTTTCCCTTTAGCATCAATTACTGTTGTATCCTCTCTTATTTCAAAATCCTTTGGCAAATCTTTATGTCCTACATATACAATTTTGTCTCCTTTAACTGCCACAATTCCATCTTCAATTAAACCCACTTCTTTCATTTCATCCTTAATTCTAGGCCTATTAGGTCCCTTTAGGGTATATAGATTTTTTATATTTTTAACAACCAAATCAACTTTCATTTTATCCACCTTATTCGAATATTCTCTTTTCAAGTATTTGGTCTGAATTAAAGTTTTCCAATCTTAAGTAATAATCTGCTACATCTACTAAAGCTTGCATTGGGACTAATCCAATAATCTCACTTCCAATTACACTTACTCCATATCTCATGGCTTCCCTCTCTATAGTATCAAAAACTCTAAATAGTGAAGTCTTTGTATAGTCCACCATATTCATGGATACCTGTACTATATTTCTTTCCTTAATTTCAAGACCTATTGCTTTACAATAAGTAAAACCTCCAGTTTTTGCCCTAACTACCTTAGCAATTTTCTTTGCAATTTCTACATTATTTGTTCCTAAATTAACATTAAACGCAATCAATGGAGCTCTAACTCCAACAGCAGTTACTCCAGCCTTAATGTTTAACTCATCAGGGCCAAAGTCTGGTTTCCATTTTTCATCCTTTAATTTTTCAGCCATACCTTCATATTGTCCTTTTCTAATATCAGCTAAATTCTCTCTTTCTTTAGAAGTTGCTGATTTTTCATAAAGGAATACTGGAATACTTAACTCTTCCCCTATTCTCTTTGCCAATTTTCTTGAGTACTCTATGCATTCTTCTTCTGTTACATCAGATATAGGTATCAATGGGATTACATCAGTTGCTCCCATCCTTGGATGTCCTCCTTGATGTTTTGTCATATCTATATGTTCAGATGCGACCTTGCAAGCATTAAAAGCTGCCTCAATTACTTTTTCTGGCTCTCCTACGAAGGTTACAACACTTCTGTTATGATCCTTGTCCATTGAGTAATCTAAAAGTTTAACTTCCTCTACTATTCTTATTTCTTCCACAATTTTCTCAACAATTTCTTTGTTCCTTCCTTCACTAAAATTAGGTACACACTGTATTAATCTTGCCATCTACATCCTCCTTTATTTTCTTAATGCTTCTTCATACCTTTCATCCACCAATCTCCTAACCAGATCTTCATCAGGTATATATGGAATTGTAATATGGTCTGTATCACTAAACTTCTTATTATATTCCATTGCTGTTTCTATTGAATTCTCATTTCTTGCCCAGGATCTTCTTGCCACTCCAACCATAGCATCCCATGGTATTGCAGTTTTTATTATGTTATCAACTCTTTCGCTTCCATCTAATACTAGACCAAAACCTCCATTAATCGCCTTTCCTATTCCTACACCACCACCATTGTGTAGAGCAACTAAACTCATTCCTCTTGCAGCATTTCCAGCAAAGCAATGGGTTGCCATATCAGCCATTATATTGCTTCCATCCTTTATATTTGATGTCTCTCTAAATGGAGAGTCAGTACCACCTGTATCATGATGATCTCTTCCAAGCATAACTGGCCCTATTTCTCCGTTCCTTACCATTTCATTAAATTTAAGGGCTATTCTCATTCTTCCTAAGGCATCCTGATATAATATCCTTGCTTGTGTTCCAACTACTAACTTATTCTTATCAGCATCCCTAATCCAAATCCAATTGTCTCTGTCCTGGAACCTTCTATTTGGATCAATACACTCCATTGCTGCTTTATCAGTTTTCAACAGGTCTTCAGGTTTTCCACTTAAGCATACCCATCTAAATGGTCCATATCCATAGTCAAATAGCATTGGTCCCATTATATCTTCAACATAGGATGGAAATATGAATCCTTCGCTTTCATCAATTCCATTTCTTGCTATTTCCTTTGCTCCTGCATCAAATACTGCCTTCATAAAGCTGTTACCATAGTCAAAGAAATATGTTCCTCTATTAACAAGTTCTCTAATTAATTCAAAATGGTGTACCAAAGACTTGTTTACTAATTCAATAAACTTTTCTCTATCAGTTCTTAAAAGCTCTGTCCTTTCTTCAAAAGTAACTCCTTGTGGACAATATCCTCCATCATATGGTACATGACAGGAAGTTTGATCTGATAAAAGCTCAATATGAATGTTGTTCTTTACTGCATATTCAAGTAAATCAACTATATTTCCGTAATATGCAATTGCAATGGATTCCTTTTTATCCATATATTCTTTAGCTACCTTAAATGCTTCTTCAATATTGTCAATTACAATATCAATCCAACCTTGATCTAATCTTGTCTTTATCCTTGAATAGTCTACTTCTGCAATTATTCCTACTCCTTTAGCTATTTTTACTGCCTTCCCTTGTGCTCCGCTCATTCCTCCTAAGCCTGAACTTACAAATAGGTGTCCTCTTAAATCCTCTTTTATTCCTAATTTCATCCTACCTGCATTGAGAATTGTATTGTAAGTACCATGTACAATTCCCTGTGGACCTATATACATCCAACCTCCAGCTGTCATCTGCCCATAGTTAGCTACTCCCATTGCTGTAGCCTTAATCCAATGTTCCTGATCATCAAACATACCTACCATTAATGCATTGGTAATAATAACTCTTGGGCTATTTGGAGTTGACCTAAATAGTCCCAAAGGATGTCCGGAGGCTACAACTAATGTCTGCTCATCTGTTAATTCCTCCAGATATCTTTTAATAAGCCTATATTGCATCCAGTTTTGACATACTTGTCCAGTCTCTCCATAGGTAACCAGTTCATATGGATATAGTGCAACTTCGAAGTCCAAATTGTTATCGATCATCACTTGGAAAGCTTTTCCTTCTATACATTTCCCCTTGTACTCATCAATAGGTTTACCCATTATTCTACCTTCTGGTCTAAACCTATATCCATAAATTCTACCACGTGTAATTAGTTCATCTAAAAACTCTGGAGCTAATTCTTCATGCCATTCTTCTGGAATATACCTTAATGCATTTTTGAGGGCAGTCTCTGTTTCTTTCTTAGATAGATTAAATTCTCTTTTAGGAGCTCTTCTAATTCCTTCAACAAACTTAGGCTTTGGTGGCAATTTTTCGAATATATCACTTAGCTTTACTCTCATAGAATTTGATATATCAATATTGTTAATCATTTAAAACCCTCCTGTTTTTATAATAAATTTCCTATTTGTTGCTCTACCTTGTTGAGGATTTCATTAGACTTAATTATATCTTCACAAGTATTTATGTCTCTAAACATTATCCTATCTTCTTCCAAAGTTGGTATATATCCTCTAACTATATTATATGCTATTTCTGTACCCTTTCCTAGGCCTTTTTTACCTCTTATGTCAATGCCCTGACAAGCTGTTAATAATTCCATGGCCAGTACTTTCCTGGTATTGCTCATTATCTCTCTAGCTTTTCTTGCAGCAATGGTACCCATAGAAACGTGGTCCTCCTGATTTGCTGAAGATGGGATTGAATCTACACTGGCTGGATGTGCTAATATCTTATTCTCTGATACCAGTGAGGCTGCTGAATACTGAACTATCATAAATCCTGAATTCAACCCTCCTCTTTTAGTAAGAAAAGCTGGTAGACCACTTAATGCAGGATTTACCAATCTTTCAAGCCTTCTTTCAGATATATTGGCCATTTCTGATAAAGCAATTCCTAGGAAATCAAAGCTTAGGGCCATAGGCTGCCCATGGAAATTTCCACCTGATATAACTTCTTTAGAATCTGTAAATATCAATGGATTATCTGTAGCAGAGTTGAACTCTATAAGTACTTTATCCAATACATATTCAATTGCATCCCTACTTGCTCCATGTATTTGTGGTATGCACCTTAATGCATATGCATCCTGAACTCTTATTTCTCCTTGTTTTGATGTCATTTCACTGCCTTCCAGCAGTTTTAGAAGGTTCTTTGCTGTATTTATCTGACCTTTATGAGGTCTTACCATGTGTACCTTATAATCATATGCATCTGTTATACCATTTAAAGCCTCAATAGTTAATGCTGACACTATATCTGCATGTTTCATAAGATTAATACTATCATATACTGTTAATGCACCAATTGAAGTCATAACTTGAGTACCGTTTATTAAAGCTAATCCTTCTTTTGCAGTTAGTTCTACAGGCTTTATTCCAGCTCTATTTAAAGCTTCATTGCCTGGAAGGATTTCTCCATTGTAGATAGCTTCCCCTTCTCCCATCATAACTAATACCATATGACTAAGTGGAGCTAAATCCCCACTAGCTCCTAAAGAACCTTTTTCAGGAATTATAGGGTGGACTTTCTTATTCAACATTTCAATTAGAGTACTTAATGTTGATAACCTAATTCCTGAATAACCTTTTGCCAATGCATTTGCTCTTAAAAGCATTATACCTCTCACAATTTCTTCATCTAACGGTTCCCCAACACCACAAGAATGACTCATTATTAAGTTTTTCTGTAATAATCTTGTCTCTTCCTTAGTTATAGAAACATCGCTAAACTTCCCAAAACCTGTGGTAATTCCATATACCGCCTTTTCACTTTCTACAAATTCATCTACAACATTTCTTGAACTATCTACTCTTTCAATAGCATCCTCTGTTAACTCAACCTTATATCCATATCTTACAACATTTATGAACTCTTTAAGGCTTAAGCTATTTCCATCAATCAATACTTTGTTCATATTACTAGCCTCCATTCATCAATAGTGCTTAATTTTATGTGTTAATATGCTAAAGCGCAAAATAACCACAGAATTATCTGTGGTTAATATTCTGATTTATTAACTTGTAAGATACAATTTTTGAATATACCCTTTTATTCATAATTACCTCACTCTTCATCAATGAAATACTTTCCAATATATATTGATTTCCTAAATAGGGCTTTACATTATCTCTGATTTGTTGAAAATCCAAGTTAGTCCTCATTTTTCTAGCTAATGTTATATGAGGACTGAATTTTCTCTTTTCTTTTGGGAATCCGATTTTACACATTTCTTCTTCCAGTAAATCATAAATTGAGTTTAATCTGTCAATATCTCCTTCCATTCCTGACCATACTACTCCATATTCATTGTTTTTCTTATTAAAATACCCTAGATTATTTAATCTTATATTTAATGGACTGTTATTTTCTGATATATTTTTCAGTATTTTATCTATATCTTCAACATATATTTCATCTATTTCTCCTAAAAATTTCATGGTTATATGGAAATTATCCCTATTAACCCAGCTTCCACTATCAGAAACGCTTTTCAATACATTTTGCATTTGGTAAAGCTGGTTCTTCAGTTGTTCTGGAAAATTAAAAGCTATAAAAGCTCTCATTTATATCACCATCTCACGCTGATAAAGCAAATATCACTGAAATTAGTATATTAATTATACCTGCTACCAAAAAAGCTCTTGGAGTAACTTGTCCTTTTGGAAGCAACTCTTTTTTCTTAAATGCATATATGCTCTTTATTAAGTTAAACACTATGGATATAATAAGTAAAAGCACACCAGTTAAAAACATATTATCACTAAATGCTATTAAACCTTTTTTATTTTTCAATGCTATTGCAAAAACTCCAGAAACTAAAATACTAATAAGGATTAGCACTGCAGTAAGTCTATATACAAAATTTATATTATATTTCCCTTGAATTTGTTTGTTATTTGACCTTTTCACAGCTTTCCCTCTTCATAATTTGCGTTGGAAGATATATATTCTCATTATCAACCTTTTCATTGTTTATTACTTTAATAATTCTTCTTATAGCAACTGCTCCAATATCGTAATAAGGCTCTCTTATAGTCGTAAGCCTTGGTCTATATATTGATGCAATTTTTAGATCACCAAAACCACATATAGAAATATCTTTGGGTATTCTAATATTGTTATCATAGAAATAGCTCATCAATCCAATTGCTAGTTCATCATGACAACAAAAAACTGCAGAAACAGATTTTTCTTTTATAAAATCTAATACATTTTGCCCTATTTTATACCCATCCTGTATTTTGTATCCATCTGAACGTAAAACAAATCCTACTCCATCTTCTTCTTTTATGGCTTTATTATATCCATCTAATTTATATTTTTCAATAGAATATTCTTCATTATTATCATAGGTTATATACACTATGTTTTTATGACCTAATTCTAAAACATATTTTGTCATATCGTAGCTTGCTAACTTGTAATCTATAGATACAGATGTTATCCTATCACTTAAATAATATCTATTCAAATATATAAAGGGTACTTTTTTATCAATCATCTCTTCTATAACTTCATTATCCTTTTCTTCTGAAATCAATATAATTCCTTCTACCTGCTTACTCAATAATAGCTGTGCAAATCTCTTTTCTGTATCCTTATTTCCATAACTGCTTGATAGTATTATATCATAGCTATACATTCTACCTACTTCTTCTATACCCCTAACCATTTCCGCTATATATGAATTGCCAATGTCCGTTACTATTACCCCTATTAGCTTTGATCTTCTGGTTACTAGACTTCTAGCCACTTCATTGGGTTTATATCCAAGATCATTGATTGCTTCCAACACTTTCTTTCTTACTTCTAAGCTAACTGGTTTTGAATTATTGATAACCCTTGATACAGTAGAAATGGATACACCTGCTTTTTTTGCAACATCTTTAATAGTTACTGCCACCTATACCCCTCCTTTTGTAGCTTTTTATAAGGCTAATTTACTTCCAATAGTTTATTATATTATATATTAATAATAGGATAGTGCAAACAAATCCCATAACATTTTTGCAAGATTATAACTATTATAATCAAACTCCTTTTCCTTTATAGGTACAGTCATATACCCTACTCCTTTTATCCTATTGTTTACTACAAGTGGAATTGCCATAACAGAATGCCAATTAGGCGTATTTAATACTATATCCTTTTCATACTCATTTTCCCAGTCAATAAGGAATTCACCTTTTACATTTTTTATTACCCTTCTGACTATTTCTACGTTAATGTATGGGTTCTTTACCCATTCTTGTTTTAACCTAGATCTCGAATAAATTTGGGAGATATTTTGGTCCTTATCAATTTCAATAAGACTACAACTTTCTGCTTCCATAGTCTCTGTAATTCTCCCTAAAAACTCAAATATTTTCTTTTTTCTATTATTAATATCTTTTGCTATATTTATTACTTCCAATATAGCCAATAAATTTCTCTCATCTGAGTTAATATTGCCTGATAATATTCCAGCTAGCCTGTCCACTCTATTTAATGTATTGGTTAAATTTGGGTTCCATATTTCAATCCTATTCTTTCCCTTCTCCTTCGCGTTATACAAGGCTTGATCTGCTTTTATGATAAGTTCTTCTTTAAACTGGCCATGTTTTGGAAATAAGCTTATTCCGATACTTATAGTGATATTCTTTTTAATTGTGGGGACAGTTAAATTTGCAACCCCTTTTCTTAATTTATCCCCTATGATATATGCCTGTTCTTCATCTACATTATTCAAAATAATTATGAATTCCTCTCCACCATATCTTGCTACCATATCAGTTTTCCTTATATTACTTACAAGATAACTCCCTACTTTAAAAAGTACTTCATCACCTATCCTATGACCGTAAGTATCATTGAATAACTTAAAATTATCTATATCTATCATTAAAAGTCCGAAGGACTGTTGAAGACGTCTTGCTTCATTTATAGCTTTATTCATTTCTACATCAAAATATTTTCTGGTATAAGTACCTGTTAATTTATCAATAGAGGATAATATCTTCAATCTATAGTTTTCCATGTTTATATATATAATACTTGTCAACACTTCAACCAATCTATGCCTTGCTTTATCAAATCTGTTAAATAATCTGTCAGTTTCAAGATATATATATCCAATATGTTTTTGGTAGCTATCATATCCGCTTTTTCTTCTTTCTACTTCTACAAAATCGTCATCTTCACTAATTCTTATAGGAACACATATTAATGCCTTTGTACCTTTTGGTAAAAACTCTCGATATAACCCTACAACATTTGACTCCAATGAAGTACTCAATAAAATTCCATTCTTATATCTATTAGCTAAGGACAATAGGTTTTGATTAGGTTTAAAGTCCATAGCACCTCCCAACGACACAATGGAACTATATTTGTTTATTTCCTCATCATACATTAAAATATAGCCTCTTTGTGCTAAAGTCTCTTTTGACAGGAATTCTAGAATCATCTGCAAGTTATGTTTGTAATCATCATTTAACCTTTCCATGAGAGTAAGAATATCATTTATATCTCTGGTATGGGTATATAATGCATTATTCTCAACTAATTTTGTATACTGAGTTTCATTCATTACTCCAAGAAGTGAACTGTAATCAAAGTACTTATCAATATTATTCAATGTATTGAGGTTTTCAACTTGATAATAATCTAATTTCTCACCAAATACCTTATCAATAATATCGAAAAGCAATTTCTTTACGCTATCTGTTCTAGTTTTCTTCATCAAACTTATCTGAAATTCAGCTTCTGGAATGTCCCTCACAATTCTATAAAGCAAGTCTATTGCTTCTGAAATATAATTAAAAGCCTTATAGTAATTTCCATCTGCACAAAATTTGTTCCCTAATACTATATTATAGAATATCTTTACTATAATAAGCTTTTCATTCTTTAACTCTTCTCCCAGTTTTTCCAAATTCATATTTGATTCTTGATTGCTTTCTATTGTATATAATAGAATTTTCCTCATATTATCTAAATAATATGATGGATATTCTTCTAAAAGCTTACAATCTTCATCTAAAACATCAAGTACATAATCATACTCTTTTTTAATAAACGCTATCAATGCTACTTCAATAAGAAATTTTCTTCTATAAAAACTGTAATTTGTATTTCTAAATTTAGATCTTATAGTTTCAAACTTATTGGAATCATACTTTCCATTTTGATAAAAATCTATTAACACTATTCTGGATTCAGCTAATAAATATGACAACTCATCATAGTCCTTGCATATTTCCATGACCTTATTTGACCATTCCCTTGATTCTTCCCATTTTCCAAAATAGTAGTAAAATTCACCTAAAAAATCAAAGTACTGGCTTAATATGCCTATATTAAAATTCTCATACCCTGCAAAATCCTTTTTTAGTTCCTTATATATATTATAGCTATTGTAATAATCGTTATTATTAAGATATATTAAGCCTAAATTTATACTAGTTATAAATTTTCCACTAATATCCTCGATATCAGATGCTATACTTCTCGCTTCTTCAATATAGGTTTTAGCTTTATCAAAATTACCAAAACTCATGTAGCTATCTCCTATATTATTTAGACAAGTAAGCTTTAAACTTGGTATACCAACCTTATCAGTAATATTCAAAGCTTCCTCATAGTATTTCATAGCTTTATTGTAATTTCCTTGGTCTGAATAAATTACTGCAATATTATTCATGGGCTTTATGGAATATATATATTCATTGGATTCGTTAAAATAGCTAATGCTTTTGTTATAGTATTCAATGGATTTATCAACATTACCTCTGTAGTATTCCAATAGCCCCTTTATGTTATAAATATCTCCCGTTATGTCTTTTAACTCGTTTTTAATGGAGTATTCCAATACATCTGACAGCTTCTCATCTAGTTGGTCAAATTTATTCTTATTTAATAATATTCTACAGTATAAAATCTTTGATTTTGCTATTCCATATTTATATTCTATTTCTTCAGATATCTTAAATCCTTCTATTATTTTTTTCTGAGCCTCATTTATAAGATTTTTTTGCAAATATATTTCTCCAACTCCCAGCTTTGCAATGGCAGCATATTTAAGATTTTTGATTTTAATTGATTCTTCATATAATTCTTTATATGCATTAATAGCCTTCTCTTTTTCTCCCCTCATAAAATATATCCTTGCCAAAGCTTCTAATGTCTCAACTCTTAAGTCTTCTCTCACATCTTTTGCTATTTCATAGGCTTCATCCCATAGATGCAATGCTTTAAGTCCAAATTTACTCTCCTCATTCCTTGCCTTACTAGTAATTAGCTTAATAGCCTTTTCCTTCTGATTCGATGATACTAACTGGTAAATCAGTTCCTCCATAATCATATCTATGTTATCTCTATATCTGTCCTCTAAAATACCAGCTATCTTTCTATGTATTTCCATTCTCTCATTTTTTGAAATTCGATAGTATATAAGTTTCTTAAGCTCAATATTATTAATTGAATAGCTATATCCCCAGTCTGATACCATTTCATCTATTAATCTCATAGTAGTTAATTCCTGCAGTTTAGCATCTAATTCACTATTTTCCAGCTCAACCATATTATATAATGTTGCTTTTGAAATCGAACTTTGAAAACATGATACTACTTTCATTATGCTCATATAATCTTTTTCAATTATTCCTATTTGGTTTTTAATAGCTTCATCTAAACTTGATGGAAAATATATATCTGAATACTTTTGAGCTTTAACATTCCAATATCCATTCTCATGAAAATAAAGTTCTCCTTTAGCATATAAATCCTTCAGCATATATTCGATATACTTTGGATTGCCTTTACTTTCTTTTAACATAACTGCAGAAAAATTTAAAGGTTTGTAATTAATTCCAAGTATTTGTTGAATAAATTCTCCTATTTCATTAAGATCCAGATTTGATAATTTAATAGTTTCAGTATATTTTTCCTTTAGCCATCCATTAAAAATATTTAATTTATTTGAATCTTTAGGAATTATCTTCTGATTTAACGATGCTATAACCATTAAATTTCCATATGCAATATTGCGTATTATGTAATCTAACAAAAATAGAAGTTCCACACTTGCTTCTCCTATATTGTCGATTATTAAGTATATTGGTGTTTCCCTTTGCTTTGCCAGGTCTTCAAAGTAGTTGGTTATTCTGTCATATAACCTCAATCTATTAGTTGTCTTATTTAAATCATTGCTTATTTTGCCATTTAATTTAAGCTTTAATTCTGGAAGTATTTCAATAAATTCCCTTGCATACTTTTGCTGAATTTCTAATGGTGTATCTTTAATAGTTTGACGTAATATGTTGGTTATTGGCATAAATTCAATGCTATTATTGGAAGTAATTTCAATATTGTAAATATCTCTTCCTTTCATATTGAGGAGAAAAGCAATTTCATTTAAAAATCTAGTTTTTCCTACACCTCTGTCTCCATTAATTAATATCAATTTTTTATAATTATAGCCTTTGATAAGATCATCATCTATATCTAATATCTTTTTTAACTCTTTATCCTTACCAATTATCCTGGTTTTGAAATTTAATATATTCCTTTCTTTAACCAGATCATATTCATAATCTAAATTAAACATTTTCTTTATATCACTGATTAAATCTCTTAAATTAATATTCCTCAAAGAACAATTTGTATTTGTAAGATTGCTTATTACATCATCAAGAAAGCGTTTTTGTATTTCTTCCATTTGCTCATTATTCTTATAATTATAAGTAGTAGCTTTGCTACCATTAAAATTGTCCGTAAAAAGATAAATCATAAGTTGTCCCAAAGAATATTTATCAGCACTTGTATCTGTATTTTCATCCTGTTGAATTAGTATTTCAGGAGCAATGAAAAATCTAGTCATATTATCATAATTTGCATTTATTACATTTTCATAAATGCTTGCAATATCCTTTAACTTTACTACATTATCATTATCTATAAATATATTTGTAGGGCTCAAATGCTTGTACACTATTCCCCTATAATGTAAAAAGTCTAATATCGAACATATTTGCAATATAATATTAAGCTTATCTTTAAATGATAAATTTTCTTCTATCTTATCTAAACTAGGAGCATTTACATATTCTGCTGTCGAATAATACTGTTTTACTCTAACTTTTTTATTATCTATTGATTTTAAAATAGAAAATTGTTTGCTAGCCAACAAATTCCGATGCTTTATTCTTGAAAAAGTAATAAAATTATTTATAAAATACTCAATTACTTTTTTCTGTCTTTCAATATTATATAATTTAAGAAATAGTATTCTATCATTATCCCATAAATCAACAACTTCATATACACTGTTATAGGCATTCTCATTAATTAATCTATTCACTTTATACCTATTGTCGATTAATTTCATGTTGTTTCCCCTCTATCCTCAATTCACATTAATTATACATTATCCTGCATAGCGTCATACAAGGATTTTAATCCTCTATCTAATGATAGCTTTTGTTCTTCTGTCAATCCTTTCATCTTTGAATCCAAAAACATAACACGTTTTTCCAATACCCTTTCCACTATTTCATGCCCCTTTGGAAGTACTTCAATCCTTACAACTCTCTTATCTTTTTCATCCTTCTTTCTTATTACTAGTTCATTTCTTTCCATTCTATCAATTAAGTCAGTTATAGTACTACATGCCAATGCCATTCTTTGGCTTAATTCTCCTATAGTCATTCCTTCATGATTAATAAGTATTTGTAAAGCTGTAAATTGTGGTATTGTAATATTAAAATCATTTAATATTTCCCTGCCTTTTTTACGTATTATATAATCAACTTTTCTTAAATACTTTTCTATATTTATTACATTTTCAGAAATTCTATTATCTATCATAAAAACACCTCCTTTTTATCTCTATATTATGGGATAAAAATTTGAAATGATTTAGGTAAAACCTCATATGTAGCAGGTAACTTGCCACCATACTCTCCATCAATATCTATTGTTATATCTTCATCTTCCAGTGAGTGCACCTCTATCTTTCTTGATTTGAAATATAAAACATTTGGATGGTTTATATGTTCTCCTCTAAATATGTTTATAAATATCTGCGCTAAATCCTGTACTTCTGATTTTTTTATAATAATTACATCTAAATATCCATCTGTAACATCAGCATCAGGAGCAATTTTCCTGAACCCTCCAATAGAAGCTGTATTAGATATCATATATAATAATATATCCTCTTCACCCTTAAACTCATCGCTATTAAATCTTACTTTTATAGGTTTGAATCTACTTTTTGGTATTTCTTTTAACCCCTCAATATAATATGCCATTTTCCCAAAAATTGCTTTTATTTCAGGTGATACTTTATATCCAATATCAGTTAGCAATCCGCTTGCAGCTACATTGATAAAGTATTCATCATTAACCTTTCCCAAATCTACATCTAGAACATTTCCATCTTTAATCATTTTGAAAAAACTCTCTATATCCTTTGGAAACTTCATATAATTTGCAAAATCATTAACAGTTCCTGAAGAAAGAATGCCTACAGGTATTTTTTTTCCGCTTATAGCTATCCCCTTAGCTACCTCATTGACAGTTCCATCTCCACCGCATACAATTATTGAATCCCATCCTTCCTTTACAGCTTTAATTGTTTCATACATTGCATCATCTTTTGCTTTAGTGTTAAATTTTCCTACTATATAACCATCATTTATCAAAAGATTACAAAGAGAATCAACCCTTTTTTGCATTATTTGCCTTCCAGAAGATGGATTACATATTATTTTAACCCTTTGCATCTTATCAACCTTCCCAAATATTGTAATCAATATAAATAAGATAACAGCTTATATATATTCATTTATCTTTTATATATAGTATATCAATTATTATACCTTTGACAATATGTTAAATTACTGCTTATTTTCATGCAATTAAAATGAGAACCTTAAAGGTTCTCATTTTTTCTTTTTTAATGCACTTTTAACAATATCTATTATATCCACAACCAACTCTATATAATCATTCGCATTTTTTATATTATGCTCAATAGTTGTTGCTGTAGAACTAATGCTATCAGTTACTTCATCGATAGCATCTAATACTTTGCTGCTAGTATTATCTAACTTCTTCGAAATAGAACTTACATTATTAATCAATTTCTCTGCTTCTGGAGACACAGATTTTACCAAATTCTTAGTATCCCCTGTTATAGAATTTATGTTTTCAGCAATATTAGGAATTTGCTTTAATGTAGTATCAATTTCTTTTTCATTACGATTTAATATGTTCTTAATTCCTATGATTACATTATTTAAATGTCTTATTAACACAATAAGATATACCAATACACCTATACCCAATAAGTATAGTATTAATTTGAATAAATCTTGAATCGTTAAAGTAGCAGTCATATTTATCACCTGCTATTCTTCTTTTTCAATAGGTTCTTCAGAATCTATCTCAATTTCAAACATATCCCTGTCCTTAAATTCCTTCATTCTGTCCTTCACTTTCTCTTCAACTTCTTTAATTGTACCTATTGAATCCATTATTGAATTTTTGGTATTTTCCTTTATTTCTTTAGTTTTATCAACAATATCCTGCCTTGTTTCCTTTCCAGACTTAGGTGCTAGCATAATCCCTGCAATTGTTCCTATTACTGAACCAAAAGCTATTTTCTTAACAGCATCCACTTTTTTCTTTCTTTTGTCTCTTTCTTTCTTTTCATATACTAAATCTAATAATTTCATCTAATCCCCCCTCTTATATTTATATTTTATACCCTATATGCATAAAAATAAACTGTTTTTGGGGTTTTTATACTGATTTTACTTTCTATCTATTTTTTTCAAAAGGTCTTGTAATTTTTTTGCTTGATATCCTAATTCTTCTGCAAAATTTTTGAATAAGTCTGCTACCTCTGCATCCTGTACATTCTTAGAGTACATTTCATAATCCCTTACCATTTCTTGAGCATCCAATATCTTCTTCTTTAAAATTTCTTTAGTATTCAATTCCATTTATATTCCTCCCAATTAATTTTTAATCTATATTTCTATTATTTTGTGTAAATACACTTTCATATATGTAATAATATCTGCAAAAAACTATAATAAATCTTTAAAATTACATGAAATAATTATGATAAAATATAAGGTGTATTTTGTTAATCGAAATACTGATTTTTTAATAAGATTTCTATAAAGTAATTAACTAAGTAATAGGAGTGATACATATGTACGACTTTCATATACATAGTGAATTTTCTGTAGATGGAAAATTTGCTATGGGAGATTTTGCTGAAAAAGCAATTGAAAAGGATATGAAATGCATCTGCTTTACAGACCATATAGATTTGGAAACCAGAAAGAATAAAATTGATATTGGATTTATCCCATCAGATTATTTTAAAAAGGCAAAACAGGTTAAATATAACTATAAGAATAGAGTAGAAGTGCTAGCAGGTGTTGAAATAGGTATTAAGCCAGAACTGAAAAAAAGATATGATGAAATAATTAATAATAATCCATTTGATTTTGTAATATTATCTGTTCATTCCATTAATGAAATGGACATTCACTATGATAAATTTACAAGCAATAAAATCCCCATAGATGCTCTAAATACATACTACGATTATATGTATCAGTGTATAGAAAGCTATGATAATTATGATGTTTTAGGACATATTGACTATATAGACAGATACTTTGAAGATCATAACCAATTACCTAAGTTTAATGAATACTCCAACAAAGTTGAAAGGATACTAAAAAGTATTATTTCAGCAAAAAAAGGAATCGAAATAAACACTGCAGGTCTTAGATATGGCCTTGAATACTTCCATCCAAAAATGGATATATTGAAGCTATACAAGGAACTAGGGGGTGAAATAATTACAATTGGCTCTGACGCCCACACACCAGAACATCTTAATTATGAGTATGAAAATGTCAGAAAGCTCCTTAAATATTTGGGTTTCAAAAACATATTTATATTTAGAGAAAGAAAGAAATTTCCTATATTTATAGACTAAAATATTTCTCTTTGAATTGCATAATTGTGTTCAAATCCACATGAAGTGCAACGGAATAAGTGCAAACATTGATCTTTGCCTACTCCGTCAACATTATTGGTTATTTCATCTAATAGATATGGACTATAATCATCGTAGTAATTTACTACTGCACCTTGATCATCCATAGGTTCATTACATCTAATGCAGGTTTTCTGTATTGTATATAATCCATTGCACAGAGGACATACGTATTTCACATTTCATCTACCTTTCAAATTATTTATATTTGTATTATTTCTAAATCAAACTCTATATATGCAAAAATCCCTTAGGATTTATCCTAAGAGATTTTTGCATCCCACAATGCCGTTATCCGATTAATTCACACCCGCCTCTCACAAGGTGGGTGCCCTGTTAACAGCTTCAAACTTCCTATTTAAATATAGGCCTGTTCTAGACTGTTAAACTCGAACTCCCGTATCTACTATGTCGGTTGAATTATTCGGACTTACGAACACCGCAGAATATTTATTGTATTTTTATTATAACCTTTATTAATATTATATGCAAGTTGCAACAATAGTTTATATTAATATATTTTTCCTAAAGAGCCAAAATTTTATTTATCTCATCTTCATTCAGTGATTCTTCCATTATCAGTTTGTGCGCTAATGCATCTAAATATTCCTTGTTTTGCAATAATATATTTTTTACTTCTTCATAAAAACTGTTTATTATCTCTTTAGCTCTTTCAACCAATTTAGAATCCATTGCTATATTGCTATTTGCAATTACATCATAAGAAATTAACCCAAGATCCTTATCCATTCCATAGGATCCTATCATCGATATAGTCATTTCAGTAGCTTTCTTAAGGTCTGAAGATGCACCAGTTGTGATAAAATCTGTACCATATACAATTTCCTCAGCTGCTCTTCCACCCAATGCAATCTTGATATTGTTTTCAATATCCTTTTTTGTCTGATACATCTTATCCGGAGGTATATTTAAACTAAAACCTCCCATACCTCTAGTACTTGGTATTATGCTTACTTTAGTAACTTTATTCCTTTCTGATACCCTTTTAGTAATCAAAGCATGTCCAGCTTCATGGTATGCAGTTATCTCTTTATCTTCTTTGGATATGCTACTTCTATCCTTTTTCTCTTCTCCTACCAGTACATTAAAATAGGCTTTATTAATATGTTTCATAGTTATCATACTATCTTTGTTTCTTGCAGCAATCATTGCTGATTCATTTAGTAGATTTTCAAGCTTTGCTCCACTGAAATATACAGTTTCTAAAGCAACTTTTCTTAAGTCAACGTCCTTTGATATAGGCTTGTTTTTACTATGGAGCTTTAATATATCAAACCTTGCATTTATATCTGGAAGTCCTATCTCTATCTGCCTGTCAAACCTTCCAGGTCTCAAAAGTGCTTCATCCAAGGTGTCTATTCTATTAGTGGCTGCTATTACTATAATACCTTCGTTTTCCTTAAAACCAGACATTTCAGTCAACAGCGCATTTAAAGTCCTGTCTCCTTCTTCACTTCCAGTATTTGAATTAGCTCCCTTTCTTGCCTTTCCTAGTGCATCTATTTCATCTATAAATATTACACTTTTACCAACTTCTTTTGCTTTTTTAAATAGTTCTCTAATTCTACTTGCCCCCAGACCAGCATAAACCTGTATAAAATCAGATCCTGATACAGCATAGAATGGTACTTTAGCTTCTGTAGCTAAAGCTTTTGCCAATAGTGTTTTACCAGTTCCAGGAGGACCATATAATATGACACCCCTAGGCATCCTAGCACCATATTTTGCATACTTTTCCGGTTCCCTTATAAAATCAACCAGCTCTTTTAAAGATTCCTTAGCTTCCTCGTTACCTGCTACATCATCAAATGTTATATTTTTAGAAAGCGAAGTTTCAGCTTCCATATTTGCCATATTAGCCATTTCTTTTTCAGCTTGCTTGGAGCCATTTCTTATAATATATAATACCACTCCAACCCCAGCCAACATAAATGCAACAGGTATTATCTGTCCAGTAATACCTCCATTGATATTCTCCACTACATCTACATTAGATAATAAAAGCTTTTCCTTAAAGTTTTCAGTACGCGGATTATCAGTAATAAATTCTGTACCATCTATTAGTTTACCAGTAATCTTAGATGAAGAATTTAATATTATCTCTTTTACTTCTCCGCTTTCAACATAACTTATAAATGTTTTATATGAAATCTCCTGAGTTTCATCATTTCTATCCATATATAAGTATATACATATAATCAATACAATGGTAATAATAAAAGCTATTACTAGTTTTACTTTCCCATTTAATTTCATGTCTTTTCCTCCTTGGTTTACATAATACTGTATAAAATTATAACATGAATCATTGCATTTTGTCTATTTTATATAATTGTCAAAAAATGAGATTCTTTCTTTTTTATGCAATGAAAGAATCCCATTAAATTTATCCCTTTATTACTTTTTCAGGGCCTTCAATATTTTGTTTAATTTCTCTTTTTGCTCATCGTCGAGAAAAGGCCTTATTTTTTCCAATTTTTCAAATATAGCTGAATATTCTTCAGGATCCATTTCTGATTTCATTTCTTCATTTAACTTTATTATCTCAATAAAAATATCGTCCTCGCTTTTATCTGAGTAAGCTTCAGCTAATTCACCAATAATTTCTAACTGTTCTTCTGTTGGCTCAATTCCTTCAAAGTTATCCATAGTATTTTTGATATCAAAGTCCTTGCTCATACTATACCTCCTAAATATATTCTAATTAAATCTATGTATAAAATATATCTAATATTACAACAGAGAAGTAATTTCAGAATTTAATGCCATTATTATAGATAATCCATTACATAACTTCGTTTATAATTATCAATTATTCAGGTTTCATAAATATTAATGGCAACATTTTAAATCTAAATGCATAATATGAATATATATTGTCTATAGGAGGGCTTTATATGAATAATGCTGCCCTGTTGTTAATACTTATCATTATGATTAAAGGAAAAAAGAATATCTTTTCTTATGCAAATATTAATAATGCATTTAACTTAGATATAAAAACCACTACTGAAAAGATTAGAATGATTAAAAAAATAGCTCCATATTTTCCTGAAGAATACTTACCTTCAGTAAACAAAGCAATAATGATAACGGAAAAAATAATTAAACTTCATGAAGCCATTGATTTCATATGCAAAAAGGATAATCTTTATATTACCGAATCAATACCCGTTGAAAATTTACAAAAACGCTTAAGTTACATAGCAAACACTATACAAAAGGATTTTACTGAAGAAGATATTAATAAACTAGGGACTGGTGCTGACATCATTCTAAAAATAGATAAATACAATAAAATGATAAATATGTTTAACTATATTAATTCTAACCCTGACATGCTAAAAGATACAAACAATATGTTTAAACTTATTGAACCGCTATTACAAAACAAAGATGAAAAGGAAATGAAAAAAATAAAAGAAATGTCAAGAATGATGAATATTCTTAAAGCCCTAGATACACCAAATAATCAAAAGGAGAAAAAAGATGAAAATAAAAAAGAAAATCTTTAGTCCAATATGAACTAAAGATTTTCTTTTTTATTCCTTTAAATATTCTATAAGTTTTGCCATATCTTCAGGCATTTCTGCAACAAAAACCCTTTTTTCATTTTCCCTAGGAAGTCTAATCTTTAAATAATATGAATGTAAAGCTTGCCTGTCAATATTCTTATGAGGTTCATGATATAGAGTATCTCCAATTATTGGATGACCTATATGGTTTAAATGAACCCTTATTTGATGGCTCTTACCAGTAAATATTTGTACTTCCAGAAGAGTAGCATCTTTATACCTTTCTATAACCTTGTATTTTGTAATTGCTTCCTTTCCATCTTCTGTAACTGTTTTTTTCACAGACCTATCTTCTTCCCTTCCGATAGGTAAATCAATTATCCCTTCATCCTTTTCTACTACACCAGATACAACTGCCAGATATTTTTTTTCTACTTCTCTTCTATCAAACTGCAAAGCCATCTGCTGATGTGCAAAGGCTGATTTTGCTACAATCAAAATTCCTGATGTATTCATATCCAATCTATTAACAAATCTAATTTTTCTTTTAATTCCTTTAGACCTAAAATAATAGCTTACTCCATTGGCCATAGTATTACTCTGATGGCTTTTAGTTTGATGAACTACAATATATGGCTTTTTATTGATTATAATCACATCATCATTTTCATATATTATATCCAGAGGTATAGGTTCAGGAGGAGTATTATCAATTTCATCCTCGATTACTATAGATACAATATCTCCCTTATTTAAATCTATATTCTTTTTTTGAAACTGTCCATTTACCAATATATGGTTTCTTCTATATAGCTTTTTAAACAATCTACTAGAAATATCATAATCCTCTTTCAGGAATTCCTCTAAACCAATACCATCCTTCTCTACTTTAATTATCATCATATTTTCCTTATTGTTGAATAATTTCATACATGCCTCCAAATATTAGTAATATTGATGTATAATATATATAAATAATTATATCAAATTTATGAATGACAAAGGTGCTTAAAGTTTGGAGGAGAATTAATTGATTTCTGATAACAGTATAATAAACATAATCTATAATAATGATGAATCATCAAAAAGTACTTATCATATATTAAAAGAAAAGTTAATTAAAAAAGGATTTATTATCCCTACAAGTTATGATAATAATGCTGAATTAAACATATGCATAGGTGGAGATGGTGCTTTTTTAAGAGCAATTCATAAATACAACTTCCCTAATATACCTTTTATCGGCATAAATACAGGACATCTAGGATTCTTTCAGGAAATTCTTCCTGAAAATATAGATGAGTTCATTGAAAGGTATATTAATAAGGATTTCATAGTTGAAAAGATATTTTTGGTCAAATGTGATATATTTACAAGGAATAATTCATTCCATCTTATAGGAATTAATGAAATAGTCATTAAAGGAATTAAATCAAAAGTAGTTCACCTGGAAGTATTCATTGATGATAATCATCTTGAAAAATTTTCAGGTGATGGAATCATCATATCTACTCCTGCAGGTAGTACAGGATACAACTATTCTAGTGGGGGTAGTATAGTATATCCTTCACTTAACATACTACAGATAACTCCACTGTCTCCCATTAGTTCCAGGGTATATAGATCCCTATTAAACAGTACCATTGTTCCAGGAGACATAACCATTACAATTAAGCCAGAATATCGATATGAAAACTCTATTCTAGTTGTTGTAGATGGAATGGAACTAAAATATAGTGATATAGTAGAAATGAGGTTTACTATTCCTGAAAAAACCATATCCAAATTAAACTTTGATAAAAATATGTATTGGAACAATTTGAAAAGCAAGTTCCTATAGATATAAAGGGCAAACTTCAAGCTTGCCCTTTATATCAATTTATTCATTTCTTCAACCAGCTTTTCAAATACCTTTAATGCATTGTTTACTGGTTCTTCAGTTGTCATATCTACACCTGCTAGCTTAAGAATATTTATTGGATAATCTGAACTTCCACTGCTTAAGAACTTCAAGTACCTATCTACTGCTTCATCTCCTTCATCTAAAATCTTCTGTGACAATGCTACTGCAGCAGAAAAGCCTGTTGCATACTGGAATACATAGAAATTATAATAGAAATGAGGTATTCTTGCCCACTCTATTGAAATAAGATCATCTACTACCATATTTGGTCCATAATATTTTTCATTCAGTTTCTTATATGTTTCACATAGATAATCTGCAGTCAATGCACCTCCATTTTCAACATGTTCATGTATTAGCATTTCAAATTCAGCAAACATAGTTTGCCTAAATACTGTAGTTCTAAATTGTTCTAGATAATGATTTAGTAAATATAGCTTCTCTCTGTCATTTTTCACGTTATTAAGCATATATTCCAAAAGTAGTGACTCGTTTGTAGTGGAAGCTACTTCAGCTAAGAAAATGCTATAACCGCTATATACAAAGGGCTGGTTTTTATTTGAAAGATAGCTGTGTATTGAATGACCCATTTCATGAGCTACTGTAAATACGCTATCTAATGTATTATGATAATTTGTCAAAATAAATGGTTTTGAATCATAAGTACCGCTTGAATAAGCACCAGATCTCTTTCCTTTATTTTCATATACATCTATCCATCCATTAGTAAACCCTTCTTTTACAATATCAATATATTCATCCTTTAATGGCTGCAGGCCTTTTATTATAAGTTCCTTACCTTCTTCATAAGGTATATTAAAATCTACATCCTTCACTATTGGAGTGTATAAATCATACATATGAAGTTCTTCAACACCTAGAGCCCTTTTCCTTATGTCCATATACTTATACATGCTATCCAAATTATTATGGACTGAATTAATCAAATTCTTATAAACAGATACTGGGATGTTATTTTCATCCAGGGAAGCTTCTAAAGCAGAATTGTATTTCCTTATTCTTGCATTTACAATATTTGCTTTTACATTTCCGTTTAGTAATTGGGCATAAGTATTCTTAAATCCTTCATAAGTAGAATATAGACCTTCAAATGCTTTTTTTCGCACATCCCTATTTTTGCTTTCCATAAGTGGAATAAAGTTGCTTTGAGTTATCTCGACTTCTATACCCTGTTCATTGATAATTTTAGGGAACTTAATATCAGCATCATTTAACATACTGTATATCTGATGTGGTGAATTACATATTTCACCCATTTGAGCAAGTATATTTTCCTCCTCTGAAGACAATACATGACCTCTTTTTCTTAAAATATTTTTCAAATATTGCTCATACAGCTTAAGTTCTTCTGTTTCATCTAAAAATCTATTAAGAGTAGCCTCATCTATTTTTAATATTTCTGGAGTCATAAATGAAGTTTTTTCCTGTATTTTTACATAGGCAGACATTGCTCTATCATGTATTGCCTGTGAAGTGCTTATCCTAGTATCCTCATCTAATCTCATGCTTGCATAAGTAAATATATTGTTAATCCTCCTATATAATTCCATTTGCTCATTAAGTGCTTCCAATAGAGTATGGCCTGAAGTGCTTATATTTCCTTTATATTTACTGAAATCCTCAACTTTTGTCAATACATACTGTAGGTCTTTTTCCCATTGTTCCATACTCTCATACATAGATTCAATATCCCACTTATATTCCTTAGGGATATCTTTTCTTTCTTTTAATTCTAGCTTTTCCATACATTATTACTCCCCTTTCATTTAATTGTTTATGGTGTTTAAAGCCTCCACCATTATATTTTTTGCAATAGGCGCTGCTTTCTGTCCTCCAGTGGAGCCTTCCTCTTCCAATATAACTGCAATGGCTATTTTGGGATCTTCTGCTGGTGCAAAACCAATAAACCATGCATGGTCATTTCCTGATGGATTTTCAGCAGTACCAGTTTTACCTGCAACTCTAATGTTTCTTATTCTAGCATTTTTCCCAGTTCCTATATTTACTACATCTACCATCATGTTTTTTAATTCATTGGCAGTAAATATATCTGTTGCTCTTGAAATTACTTCAGCTTCAAAACTATCTATTACCTTTCCATTCTTAGATATTACCTCTTTAACCAGAACTGGCTTCATTATATCGCCTTTGTTGGCAATACCTGACGCTATAAGCGCCATATTTAAAGGGGTTACCAACACCTTACCCTGACCTATACTTGCAGCTGCAATATCTGTCTTCCCAATATTTCCTTTATTTGGAAATGATGATTTTTTTACTGGAAGGTCAAAAGGTATTTCCTTGTTTAACATAAATTTCTCTGCAGTTTCTGATAATTTGTCTATTCCTAATTCAATTCCAGCTTCTGCAAAATAAGGATTACATGAATAGACTAATGCTCCTTCTAGGTCAATAGTACCATGTCCTTTTCCATCATAATCCTTTAATGGATAACCATCTATTATGGTAGTTCCAGTACATTTATACTCCCCTAATGAAACATCATTTTCCAAAAGCGCTGTTGCTGTTACTACCTTAAATGTAGAGCCTGGTTGATATAATCCAGATATGGCTCTGTTTAATAGGGGACTGTCCTCATCCTCAACAATATTACTCCACTCTTCCCTTAAAGTAACTGGATTGAAATCAGGAAGGCTTACCATAGCATATATCTCTCCAGTTGATGGATTCATTGCTACAATTGCACCTTTCTTACCTTTAAGCAAATTTCTGGAGTATTCCTGTAAGTGATGGTCAATAGTTAACTTCAACGTATTACCTTCACTGTTTGGCTCAACTAAATTTTTTAGTTCATTTAATGCAGACGAATCACTAATATTTAAAAGTACATTGTTATAATGAAGCTCTAAGTTAGATTTGCCATAGTCCCTATAACTATATCCTATTATATGACTATAAAGATTTCCATAATTATACACCCTGCTATATGTCTCTCCGTTATACTCGCTATAAGCTAATATTCTACCATTCCTGTCTATAATTGAACCTCGTAATATCTTCTCCTCATTTATCCATAATCTTTTATTGTAGCTATTGTTTCTAACAGCATTAGCTCTAAACACCTGAAAATATGTTAAATATACTACAAGGCTTACAAAGAGAATACATATTCCTATTAATACTGCTATTATTCTTTTAATCTCTTTTTCCATTCTAATCCTCCTCAATATCTAGCTCTTCTGATGCAACCTGTAGAATACCTAAAGCAATAAAGCTAGATAACATAGAACTGCCTCCGTAGCTGACAAAGGGAATTGTGATACCAGTTAAGGGTATCATATTTATAACTCCACCAAATATTATAAAGGATTGTATTCCAAATAATATGCTTATACCTAATGCTGCAATTCTAAAAAACTTATTTTTTTGATTTATAGAAATTTTGAATCCTCTATATACTAGAATCATAAAGAGCATAATTACTCCTATTCCAGCTAATATACCCATTTCTTCACATATAGCTGAAAAAATAAAGTCCTTTGATACTTCAGGTATGAAATCAGGATGTCCCAAGCCTAATCCAGTTCCAAAAAAACCACCTTCAGATATGGCAAAGAGAGACTGAGTTATCTGATAGCCAATAGTATCTATATACTTCCATGGATTTATCCATGTCTCAAATCTTATTTTTACATGGGGGAAAATTGCAAATCCCAATAAACCACTAAATATTAATACTACAAGGTTTGCAAATACAAGCTTTCTATTTTCGTTATATATATATTGAAGGGCTAAAAATAAGGAACAAAAAATTAATACACTACCTAAATCCCTCTGTATAAAAAGGAAAAATACGAAGAGATACATTATACCTATTAAATAATAATTTCCCCACTTTTTCTTCTTAAATTTATCATAATTAGTATAATATGATGCTATCATTAAAATAGCAAGAATTTTGATTATTTCTGTTGGTTGAAAGCTTATCCCTCCAATAGAAATCCAGTTTACGGCACCTCTAAACCTCTTTCCTAATATTAGAGTTGCTACAAATAGGAATATGGAAGCTGACAAATAGTATATAAATAAGTTTTCCCATCCTTTAAACCTTTTCACAACAAAATAAGTTACAAAAAAAAGTACTATTCCTATGCTAATCCATATTATTTGCTTTATACCTTGTTCATGATTTATCCTGTAAATCATTATTATTCCAATACTTGCCAGCATTGTTACTATCAAAAACAAATAGTTATCTCCAGATACAATTTTTGACAGAATTAAGTTTGAAACATAAACAATAAATATAAGGCTCAATCCATATATTATGGTTGACTTATCTAGTGTACTCCTGTAATACATAAACATCAGGAATAAAGCCATCATTTCAAATACAAACAGCAAATTTCTAGGTAATCTATAATTTATTCCCTTATTTAACATAGTTATTCTCCTATCCTCTATTTACAAATATAAACTCTACCTGACCTACTGTAATTCTATCTCCATTATTAAGTTTTAATACATCCATTACCCTTTGGCCATTTACATAAGTTCCATTTGCACTTTTCAAATCTTCAAGAAAATAATCATCTTCATCCTTTACTATCCTCAAATGTTTTTTTGATATGTATGGATCCTTTATAACAATTTCATTGTCATTTCCTCTACCAAGAAAAATATTATCATCAAGTGGATAATATTCTTTAATCTTAAAAGGCAAGGACTCCTTTCTATTGATTAATTTAAGATAAGTGCTATTGTCAAATGAAATTGGACGAATACCTTTAATATCCAGATATATTAACTTAATAATACTGAATATAAATAAATAGATTATAACTATAAATACATATTTGAATACTAATGAAAGGATATTATACATATAGCCCTCCTGAATTTACCTATTCTCTTCTAAATGGTTAACACATAGTAATTTATTGCATAAATTTATTCATAGAAAACCTTTATTTTACTCTAATATATCCAATATGGGATTGGAAATTAAAAACATATAAGCATTGTACATATCATCGCTAGAAATTTTGTTAATTGTATCATCAGTTATCCACATTTTTAACAGGTATACTATGCCTATAGAATAATACTTTGCAATTATATCATCAGATAAAGCTTTTATTTTTACATCAATTTTTAGTCTATGCTTCTCTATAAATCTTTTAAATAATTCCAGTACTTTTTGGGAAAGTATCTCCTCAAAAGAATTCTGTCCTTCCGTCTTAAATGCTTCTTCATAAAAATATCTATTTTTATCGAAATATGTGAAAATCATCTTAACAGCTTCCATATCTAACCCATTTTCTATTAATGCATATAAAACACTAAATAGCTCTTCATCAAGTATATATTCAAATATCTCATATTTATCTCTAAAGTAGCTGTAAAATGTAGTTCGGATTACTCCAGCCCCATCTGTTATCATCTTTATTGTAATCTTGTCAAATGGAGTATTTAGCAATTGATTTCTAAAGCTATCTACTAATAGCTTTTTTGTATTATTATTCCTATAATTCATAATTATCTCTCCAATTAAACATATTTACAAGTATATTATATATTAAATAGCAATTATTTTTAAGAAATAAATTAGCATTATTCTTATTTCACGTTAATAATAAAGAAATAGAGAATAAATTCTTCACCTTTCCCAGTGTATCTGATAAAATAATAGTAAAATTCAAATAGGGAGCTGATTAAATGCAAAAAAAGCTTACAAGATCCACAAGGGATAGAATCATATCAGGTGTTTGTGGTGGTCTGGGAGAATATTTCAGTATAGACCCTGCAATTATACGAATTGGTTGGATTCTTCTATCTGCTATGACCAAAATGCCTGGAATACTGGCTTATATAATATGTGCCATTGTAATACCTGAAGATGATGAAATCGCATATGACACCTATAGTGATAATAGCAGTACAAAAAACACTCCTATGTTTATTGGTCTTATACTTATTGTTATTGGTGGAATAATGTTAATAGACATTATATTCCCAAAGTTTTTTAATGTAGGTAATATATTCAAATATTGGCCAATCCTACTAGTACTAGCAGGTATATATATAATAGTTAAGCAAAAAAATAAATAATTACAAATCCATTAAATTTGCACTTGGAGGATAGCCCTCCTTTTTTTATTGCCTTTATGTAAATAAAATGCTAAAATGAATACACCTTTATTTGAGGAGGTATAATATGAAAAATTATAGTGTATTTGATATATTAGGACCAGTTATGATAGGTCCTTCAAGTTCTCATACTGCTGGAGCAGCAAGAATAGGAAAAATAGCAAGAGAGCTGGCTGATAATTCCTTTTATAAAGTTACTTTTTATCTGCATGGATCCTTTGCAAAAACATACAAGGGACATGGCACAGATAAAGCTTTAGTAGCAGGAATTTTAGGAATGAACCCTTCAGATGAAAGAATTAGAAATTCCCTTCAAATCGCAAAGGATGAAGGAATAGAAGTTGAGTTTAAAGAAGAAGATTTAGGGTATGTACATCCCAATACTGTTAAAATACTATTTCATTATAAGAAATTAGAAGATTATTATGTTATAGGTTCTTCTATTGGTGGTGGAAATGTAGTAATAACAAACATCAATGGAACAGATATTGAATTTTCGGGAGATTACCCTACTATTTTGATAAAATATAATGACAGAAAAGGCGTAATTAGTAAAATCAGTTCCATACTATCAAATCACAATATAAACATAGCTACAATGAAAGTCACAAGAGAAAATAAAATTGCTACAATGATTACTGAACTGGACAATGCCATTGAAGATAGCATTATTAGTAAAATAGCTTCTTTAGATGAAATACTATATATTACAGGTATTAACCCTATCGAGAGGTGATTAGATGTTTAATAAAGGTTTTGAGTTAATTAAACTATGTAATGAAAAGAACAAAAAGATTTCAGAAATTGTAATAGAAAAAGAACTATTAAACTCAGGAATGAAGTATGAAGAACTGATGAATAAGATGAAAGAAATACTAAAAACAATGGAAAACTCTTCAAATTACTCTTTGCATAAGGAAGTAATCTCTGTAAGCAGGCTTAGTGGAGGTAATGCAAAGAAGGTTGAGGAATATAAAAATACCCATAAGACCATTTGTGGAGAAATGATAAACTCAGCAATGGCAATGGCTTTGTCTACTTCAGAAGTCAATGCTTCAATGGGAAGAATTGTTGCAGCCCCTACTGCTGGTGCTTCTGGAATAGTTCCTGCAGCTTTATTTGCTGTTAAAAATAGATTAAATCTTTCAGATGAAGATATGATATCTGGACTTTTTACTGCTGCAGGCATAGGTGAAATAGTAGCAAAAAATGCCACAGTTTCAGGTGCAGAAGGAGGATGTCAAGCAGAATGCGGAGTTGCAAGTGCTATGGCAGCAGCTGCAATAGTTGAATTGGCTGGAGGAAGTGTAGAATCTTCCCTAGATGCTGCCTCCTTTAGTATAATTAATATTATGGGATTGGTATGTGACCCAATAGCAGGATTGGTAGAATATCCATGTGCATTGCGTAATGCATCAGGTGTAGCAAATGCTTTAATTTCAGCTGATCTAGCATTAGCAGGGGTAAAAAGTCTTGTGCCCTTTGATGAGGTTGTAGAAGCTATGTACAAAGTAGGAAAGCTTATGCCTGAATCCTTAAGAGAAACAGCGCTGGGAGGAATTGCTGATACTGAAACAGGAAGGGAGGTTAAAAAGAGAATATAATTATGAAGAATTCATGTGAGTTAATCTATTCTTTAATATCAAATGAAGCAAATAAAGATTATTTAGACCATTATAGAGAAGAAATTCTCCATGAACTATCTAAAGATGAATTTATGGAATCAATCAGATATAATGTAGTCAATAATAGATATGATGCTATATCTATTATTGATTTATTGTACCCAATATATTCTAAATATTGGAATACATCCAAAATAGAAATTCTTAAATATATTTTTGACTGGGTCCTAAATCTTTCTTTTCCTGAAAAAGTTAATAGATATTTCAATGGAAATCTAAACCCTCTTGTATTATTCTATCTAAATCTTTTAAGAATTGTATCACAATATGAAATGAAATATGTTACAAAAAAGAATAAATATATATATCCTCTGGAATTTTTAACTAAAGAGGAGGAAAAAAACTGTTCCAATGAGTATAAATTATTTAAAAAAGCATTTCTGGACAACTGGATCTACGAGCTTATGAAAATTGATTTAGATTTAACTGGACATAATACTCTGGAGCATATACTGGGAGTAAATCACATCAGCTTATATATAGGCAGACAGCTTAAGACGCTAAACTTCCCCATTGACTTAGGTATTATAGTAGGCTCATCTTTAGGACATGATATTGGCAAATACGGTGTTCAAGATGTAGATGCCAAAAGAGTTCCTTATCTTCATTACTATTATACAGAGAAATGGTTTGAAAAATTCAACCTAAAAAAAATAGGCCATATTGCAACTAATCATTCAACCTGGGATCTGGAATTAGAAAACCTTCCGCTGGAATCTCTAATACTTATATATTCTGATTTTAGAGTTAAAAATAAGGATGGAAAGATACATATATTTTCCTTAAAGGAAGCTTACGATGTAATCCTCAATAAGCTAGATAATGTGGACAAGAATAAGGAGTTAAGATACGAAAAAGTATATCATAAATTAAAAGATTTTGAAGACTATATTATAAACCTTGGAGTAGATATAACTTTAAATGGAAATTTGAAAAATAAAAAAGAATCCAGGCCTTATACCCTATTAAATGGTGATGATGTAATTAACAACATTAAATATTTGGCTATAAATCATAATATAAAATTAATGGCTAATCTATATGATGACCAGAGCTTCAACAATATACTAGAAATGGCAAGAACTGAATATAATTGGCGAAAAGTCCGACTTTATCTATATATTTTTAAAGAGTACTCAACCTATTTAACCCAGCATCAAAAAATAGTTACCTTAAACTATGTAACGGAACTATTACTACATAGGGAGGACGATATCAGAAGAGAAGCTTCAGAATTGATAGGACTGTTAATCAGCAAATATGATGAAGAATATAGAAAAGAAATACCTAAATCTGCTAAAATAATTAGAGCTGATCTAACAAGTGAAGTTCTTTTAGAGCAAATGTTAAAAAAAATATTATACCCTGACCATAAACTGATAGAATCTCAAAATGAATGGCAGTACAATTTGCAGAACATTATAAGCTCTCTATTCGCCAATTGTAGAGTTGAACACTATGAAAAGTATTCAAAGGTATTAATTAGATATTATGATGATTTTAAATCCATGTCACCTACAAGCCAGCTATATCTATGTCAAACACTCAACTACATTCCATTAGAATATTTAGAAATCAATGATTATAAAAAAATACTAGATTATATTCTGTACCAGTTAGACTCAAATATACTAGAAATTCGCCTGACTATATTAGATATAATAAGCAAAATATGCAATAGGATTATTAAGAATGATAGCTTTAAGAATTCAATTGAAAATTGGATATTAGACAATCTTTCACCATCAGAAAACGTTGCAGAAAACTATTTGAAGTACAGAATTGCTATTAAATTGCAGATGCATAAAAACATAATTGAGTTACTAGAAAATAACTATAAAAAAGATGAAGAAAACATATCAGTAATATTCCTTAAAAACTTAAAAACTGCTACAGAATGGATTAACAAAAAAATAAATATAGATATACTCTATGATCAAGTTAAAAAATCTCCAGGTACAATTGGTTTCCATACTAGTATGCACTTATGTAACTTGCTTAAAGTAAGCGCTACAGAAAAAGTAAGAAATTACGCTGGATTAACTCTTTTGAATATATTTAAATTTTTATCTTTAGAGGAAAGAAATGATATAGTTATAGAACTATTAAGAGCATTGGAAATGGAAAACTATCAGTTCACTAAGTTTATTCCAAACTATCTTGGTCAGCTATTATTATATTTACATCCTGTAGAACTAGATGAAGTAATTGATGATTTTGAGGAAAAAATTAAGCAATCAAATACAAAATTAGTATTTCTTCTTCTAAAAACTATTAGCATTGCTATTGAAAGCTATCATGAGTACATTGAAAGATTTAAGGAAGATGAAGCAACTAGCAAAAATAGACTGATTAGGCTTATAAGCCTAATATTGAATGGTATGGTATCATTTAATGATGATATTAAAACAGAAGCCTTTAGAATTATAGCATGGGATATTTTTAATTCTAAGAAGCTTAATTTGAAGCAGAAATATAATATTTTTAAGTACATTGCAAAAAAAGTACTTACCCTTATAGATGAAATGGAAGACGATGAATTTATGTTACTAATAAACTCTGCATCTCTTAATCATATTTATAGATTTATAGCAGATTATGAATTTCAATTTGGAAAATTTACATTAGAATCAACAAATAAAGTTGCATTTTTCCCTGGTAGTTTTGATCCATTTAGCTTAAGTCATAAGGAAATTGCCTTAGAGATAAGAAATCATGGATTTGAAGTCTATCTTGCTGTTGATGAGTTTTCATGGTCTAAAAGAGTTCAACCTCACAAGTACAGAAAGAACATTATATCTATGACCATAGGGCATGAAAAGGATATATATCTATTTCCAAGTGATATACCTATTAATATAAACAATGATAAGGACTTATTTAAGTTAAAATCCATATTTGAAGATAAGGATATATATATAGTAGTAGGTACTGATGTACTAGTAAATGCCAGTGCCTATAAAAAGGAAGGTATTTTAAAGGACTTCTCTCATATTATATTTGATAGAAAAAGCATTAATTCAATTGATGATGATAAAGCAATAGTTGAAGAAAGAATTAAAGAGATTAGAGGGAAAGTTATAAGACTATCCTTATCACCTCAATATGAAGACATAAGCTCAAGCCACATAAGAAGAGCAATAGACTTAAATATGGATATTTCTAAAGAAATGGATCCTCTAGCTCAACAGTATATATATAAGTATGGATTGTATTTAAATGAGCCACGTTTCAAATCCCTTATTCAAACAAAAACTATAGAAATAGAAGTTATTAATAAAATAGATAATAAGGTACTAAATGAAATTCATGACAATTTTAGTTCTGAAATAGATGTCAATAGCTTATTAAGTTTTAAAGGCAAGGAGGATTTACATCTACTTCTTTTCAAAGATGCAATAAATAATGTATTGCTTGGTTTTTCCATATTCTACTGGATTAGAAATGCAGATTTATATGATGAGTTTGAGGATACTGCAATTACAAACTATTTCAGGGAAAAGTTGAGAGGAAGAACTGTACTCATACCAATTCTATATATAAAAGACAAGAGCAGTCATCTTTCAGAAGTAATATTGAATGAAACTCTATCTAAATGTGTAGAACTAGAGTATAATCATGCTATATATGTTAACTTAGCAAATTACCAGAATCAAAATCAAATAATAGATAATTTATCTATTCAGGGATTTCTAAAAACACCATTTAATCATAATAATAACCCAATATATATTGTCGATATGAGTAAACCAATAACATTAAGTCAGGATATAGAAACATTGCTAAAGCCACCTTTTGATATCAATGAAAGTATAGAAAACGTAATAGGTAAAACCAGATATAAATTGAAAAAAGCTATATCAAACCTTTATCCAGGAGAGTTGGTACTAGTATATAACAGGGACATGATATACAGCAAACTCATTCAAATAATATGTGATATAAATGAAGTTCCCATAAAGCAAGGAATTAGAAAAGCTCTTGGCCCATATATGTGCGTTCCCTTTGGTTCCATATTAAATGGAAGGATATTGCCTAATACTGTAACAAAATCAATGCACACTGAAAAAATATTTGATACTAAAATAAAGAACTTCACCATTGGTGCCTCCCCAAACTATTTAAGTTTAGATAATCAGGCAAAGATGCTGTCATCTTTCAATCGTCCTATTATACTAGTTGATGACCTGCTTCATAAAGGGTATAGATTAAATGTAATAGAGCCTATTTTAAGAAATTGCAACATAGAAATTAAAAAATTGGTTGTAGGTATCCTAACTGGAAGGGGTAAGGAATTAGGTAGAGCAAGAAATATTGATGTAGACACTGCATACTTCGTTCCTAATCTTAAACTGTGGTTTAATGAAAGTGCTCAATACCCATTTATTGGTGGAGATGCTGTTTTAAGTGAAGAATATAATCAAGATTACTTAATTCCAAGTATCAATTTTATACTGCCTTATGTATCACCATCTTTTATTAAAGGTACTACTATTAAATCAATATATGAACTTTCTGAAACTTGTTTAGTAAACACTATAGATATATTTGATGAAATTCAGAAAGTATATCAAGAAATCAATGGAAAGAGTTTAACCATAAGAAATCTGGGTAAGATTTTTTCATTTCCTAGAAAGCCAGATACCTGCATATATGCAGATTTAATACGAAATTTAAAGCCAACTGACTATCTAAAGAAGGACTTAGAGAATTTGAAAAGAATTGAAAACATAGTATTAAGATGATAAGGGATGATTATATATGATTAATTACTATAAATATGATGATAAAATATTAATATCTTTTCATAAATATTGCGACCTACACAGTATAACAGAGGATGAAGCAGAATTAAGCAATGGAGATATATACTTTTTGAATAAAATAGACCCTTTAAAATCAAGAAGAAGCTTTATTATAAATGACCCTTCTCAGCTATTTGCAAAGGATGAAGGGCCTGATCTCTTGCTGTTAGATGATAAGGATTATTCAACAAAAGTACCAAAGTGGATACTAGACAAAATGCAGAATAAATCTTTAATCTCTATCAATACTGAATATCCAAACTGGAAAATAGCCTTAGAAAACACATTTAAAGATAAGTGGAATGTAAATTTAGTTGCATTAGGAGATGTAGGTAGCACCCTCCTAATAGGCTTAAGGCTTTTAGGTGGGAAATATATTAATAAAATAGGTATATATGATAGAAATGTTAATAGACTAAAGCGCTGGGAGTACGAAGCAAATCAAATAAGAAAAGCCTTTAGTCAAGAAGAATTTCCTAGAGTAGTTCCTATTACCAAAGACCAGCTTTTTGACTGTGATATGTTCATATTTTGTGCTTCTAAAGGTATCCCTCCAGTAGGAAGCAGTATAAAAGATGTAAGGATGATACAATTTGAATCCAATAGCAAAATCATTAAGGAGTATGCTCTAATAGCCAGAAATTCCAATTTTAAAGGAATATTTGCTGTAGTATCAGACCCTGTAGACCTGTTGTGTAAGGTTGCTTTTTTGGAGAGCAATAAAGATTACTTAGATAATTTTGATTTTAATGGACTCGCATCTAATCAGATAATAGGATATGGACTAGGAGTTATGAATGCAAGGGCTTGCTTTTATGCTGAAAAATCTGAAAAGACTTTGCACTTTCTTAAGGAAGGAAGGGTCTTTGGTCCTCATGGCCAGGGTCTTGTTGTTGCAAATAGCATAGACAACTATAATGAAGAGTTATCTAATTACTTAACTGAAAAAACTGTTAATGCTAATAAAGAAGTAAGAGGCTTTGGCTATAAGCCCTATGTAGCTCCTAGCCTTTCATCTGGCGCTCTTTCAATTATCTCAACAATTAAGGGAGAATGGTTTTATGGTTCAACTTATATGGGCAACTGCTATATGGGCTCCAAAGTAAGATTGATAAAAGGCCATTTAGAAGTGGAAAAACTTAAATTACCTGATAAATTATACAATAAAATAAAAGAAAGCTATGAAAGGTTAGTGAAAATAATATGAAGGAATTCTATTTGGTGCTACCTGAAAAGCCTTCTTCATTTTTGAATAAAATGATAGATAAGGCTACTGAAAATATAAATTATACTGTAATTGATAATTTTCACTGTATTCCTGATTTGAAAAACAAGAAAATAATATTTGCAGTAGAACTACCAGCAACTGGAATAAGCAACAATCTTAACGACTTTTTTATAACCCTTATTAAAAGAGGAAATGATTCTCTCCTTGGTTCTGAAGGAATTATATTAATTCATAGCAATTACCAGCTCTACACTAAAACCTATGCTCAATATATAATATTTCAAAGCAATTTACTGGGTTTAAGATTCCCTGGAAGGCCTATTGTTGAAGCAACAGGAAATTTAGATAATTTTATTCCTCTAATAAAAGTATATAATATGAATACTGAAGAAATTTGCTTTATGCAGTGTAGAGAATTAGGTTTAAGATTTCTCAATGACAATTACAGAAGGATTGAGAATCCTAAAATATTAGTTCTTCATTCAAGCAATTGGAATACATCCAATTCATTATTGCTATGGAAGATGGTAAAGTCAAATTTAATATCTGAAGATATATCAGAAATAAATGTTGAAAATGGAAATATAGTAGATTGTGCTGGATGCCCCTACACCACCTGTAAACATTTTGGTCAACAGGAAAAATGCTTTTATGGCGGCATAATTGTAGAAGAAGTATACCCTAGCATATTGGAATCTGATGCAATAATATTTATATGTCCAAACTATAACGACATGATTTCAGCAAACATCGTAGCTGTTATAAATAGGCTAACCGCACTGTTTAGGAAAAGTAAATTCTATGATAAGACCTTATTTTCAATAATTGTTTCAGGTCATTCAGGTTCTGATGCACTAGCCAGGCAGCTCATAAGTGCCCTTAATATGAACAAGACCTTTAGACTTCCACCTTATTTTGCACTAATGGCTACTGCAAATGACAAGGGGTCAATTAAAAAAGTTCCTGGTATTATGGATAAAGCTAAGGCTTTTGCTGAAAATATAAAGAATAACATTGTTAAATAATAAGCTTACTAAAGATTCCATCTTTAGTAAGCTTATTACCTTAAGTGGATATATTTCCATTTCCCTGTTCTAAAACGAATACCAATAAGCACCCATCTAACTATTTGGTCAATGAATATTGCATACCATGCTCCTATTAAACCTGTTCCCATTATATATATGAAGAAATACGCAAGAGTAACTCTTATAACCAGAACACTTATAAAAATCGCTATTAAAGTCCATATAGTATCCCCTGCTCCTCTCAACCCTCCTGCAACAACTAGCTGAGAAGATTGAAATGGCTGCACCACTGCTGCAACTTTCAAGATACTTCCTGCTGCTTTAATTATAACTGGATCAGTAGAATACAGACTTGCAATAAAAGACCCAAAGAAGAAAAACACCACTCCTACTCCTGTAGAAATAACAGAGCCTATTTTCCTGCACTCTTTTATGTACTCTTCAGCTTTATCTCTTTCTTCTGCACCTAAACTCCTTCCAACTAAAGATGACGCTGCAATCCCAAATGCTTGTCCTGGCGTAAATGAGAAATTCAATATATTAAGACCTATTTGATGTGTTGCATAAGCTACAGTTCCTAATTTTGCAACAATCCTTACAAATAATAAGATGCCTACTCTAAAAGCAATTTGCTCTAATGAGGCAGGAACACCAACTTTTACTAGATTGTACATGATATCCTTATTAAATTTAAACCTTTCCTTAAAATTCAACCTTATTATTGTCTTATTTTTCAGTATCCGCATAATAACCATTACTGATGCTATCATCTGTGAAAGAGACGTTGATATACCAGCACCTGTAACACCTAATCTAGGTGCTCCTAATAGACCATATATAAGTATTGCATTTCCAATTACATTCAAAGAATTTGCTTTAAGGTTTATGCTCATGGGTGTTTTGGTATCTCCAGTTCCCCTTAATACTGCATATATAGATAGATTAAATGATTGGAATAAAAGGCCTATCACAACAATCTTAAAATAATTTAATCCATAGAATATGGTATCTTGTTCAGCACCTAACAGCTTCATAAATTTCTCTGCAAAGTTCAAACCAAATACGATTACAGGTATAGCAATAATAAATTGAGTTAGCAGCACAACATGTTTGACAACATTTTCTATCTTATCAGGTTTATTAGCACCTATATATCTAGCCACCATAGCTGTTGCACCTACATTTAAAGCTTGAATCAAAGATACTGCAATAAAAACTACTTGATTAGTCAACCCTATAGCTGCAATTGAAGCTGCTGATTCAACAGTATCAGAAATTCTTCCTACCATAACCATATCAATCATTCCAAATAGAGAACTCAACAATACCTCTACAAGTACAGGTCCGGCAGTCTTCATTACATCCTTTCTAATTTGCTTTTCAGCACTAGTTAATTCTTCAGCCATAGAACCACCTCTTGTCAATAATTTCGATGCTCTAAATATTATAGCACAATCAAAAATATTGTAAATACTTCTATAAGTCATTATCAAAAAATAATATAAGTACTGGCTTAAACCAGTACTTATATTGCTAATTTATATTAATCTATGCTTGAGCTTTATTCCCATATTTTTCTTTTATATATTTATCTATACCTTTTGCAGCAACCTTACCTGCTCCCATTGCAAGTATAACTGTTGCTGCTCCTGTTACAGCATCTCCACCAGCAAAAATACCTTCCCTTGTAGTTTGTCCATTCTCATCTACAACCAGACATCCTTTTCTATTGACTTCCAATCCATGAGTTGTTGATGCAATGAGTGGGTTTGGTGATGTACCTAAAGCCATTATTACAGTATCTACTTCCATATCAAATTCAGAGCCTTTAACTGGTATAGGACTTCTCCTACCTGATTCATCAGGTTCTCCTAATTCCATTCTTTGGCATCTAATTGCACTTACCCATCCATTTTCATCCCCAATAACCTCTACTGGGTTAGTCAACATTTCAAATTTAACTCCTTCTTCCTTTGCATGGTGTACTTCTTCTACCCTGGCTGGTAATTCCTTTTCTGTTCTCCTATATACTATTGTTACATCAGCTCCAAGTCTCAATGCAGTTCTGGCAGCATCCATTGCTACGTTTCCACCGCCTATTACTGCAACCTTCTTGCCTACTTTAATAGGAGTATCATGGTCTTCTCTATATGCTTTCATTAAGTTATTACGGGTTAAGAATTCATTAGCTGAAAATACTCCATTTAAATTTTCACCAGGAATGCCCATGAACTTTGGAAGTCCAGCACCGGAACCAATAAATACAGCATGGTATCCTTCTTCTTCCATAAGAGAATCTATAGTAACTGTTCTTCCAATGATTACATCTGTTTCAATCTTAACTCCCAGTTTCTTCAGATTTTCAATTTCTGGCTTAACAACCTTTTCCTTTGGAAGCCTAAACTCTGGTATTCCATATACCAATACTCCACCTGGCTCATGTAGAGCTTCAAATATAGTTACCTCATATCCTTCCTTTGCCAAATCTCCTGCACATGTAATTCCTGCAGGTCCAGAACCGATAACAGCAACTTTAAATCCGTTCTTCTCCTTAGTTTTTCCAACTTCAACATTATGCTCACGTGCCCAATCTGCTGCAAATCTCTCAAGTTTTCCTATAGAAACTGCTTCTCCCTTAATCCCTCTAACGCATTTTTGCTCACATTGAGTTTCTTGTGGACAAACTCTTCCACATACTGCAGGCAATGCAGTGTATTCAGCTAATACATGAGCTGCTTCTTCAAAGTTTCCTTCAGCAATTGGTTTTATAAACCTTGGAATATTAATACCTACAGGACAATTACTAACACAGGGATGATGTTTACACTGTAAGCATCTGCTTGCTTCAGCCTTTGCTTCCTCTTCTGTATATCCTAAACAAACTTCATCAAAGTTTGTTGCTCTCACTTTTGGGTCTTGTTCTGATATAGGTACTCTTTTAAACATGTCCATTAGTTAGCACCTCCTTGATGGCATGTACATACTTTTGTTTCTCCTTTTTTTGCTAATTCTTCTTCCTCTTTCTTATATTGTGCTTGTCTCTTCAAAGCTAAGTCCCAGTCAACAAGATGTCCATCAAACTCTGGCCCATCTACACAGGCAAATTTTGTTTCTCCACCAACATTTACCCTACAAGCACCACACATTCCTGTGCCATCAACCATAATTGGATTTAGACTTACAATAGTCTTAAGTCCAAGTTTCTTTGTAAGCAAGCAGACAAATTTCATCATAATCATAGGTCCAATAGCTATTACTACATCATAGTGTTTGCCCTGATTTACTACAAGTTCTTCAATCATAGCAGTTACCATACCATTAAACCCATAACTACCATCATCTGTACATACATATAGATTTCCAGCTACTTCTCTCATCTGATCTTCAAGAATAACTAATTCTTTAGTCTTTGCACCAACAATTACATCCACATCGATATCATGTTCTCTAAACCATCTCACTTGAGGATATACAGGAGCTGTTCCAACACCACCTGCTACAAACAGATACTTCTTTTTCTTAACCTCTTCCAGATCTTCATTTACATATTCAGATGGCTGTCCAAGAGGTCCAACAAAATCTCTTAAATAGTCACCTTCTTCAAACTGTGCAATTTTCTTTGTTGAAGCTCCAATAGTTTGAATAACTATGTTTACAGTTCCCTTTTCTTTGTTATAATCACATATTGTTAATGGTACACGTTCACCTACTTCATCTGCTATAACTATAACAAATTGGCCAGGTTTAGCAGAATTAGCTACTCTTGGAGCAAGTATGTCCATTGATACTATGTTTGGGGCAAGAAATTTCTTTTCAACAATTTTGAACAATTATAACTCCTCCCTCACGAAATATTATATATACTAATGTAACATATTATATATAAATTTATTATAATATAAAACCTCATTAGTATTAAAGATTGGTTAATTGTATAACTAATTAATAACTAATTATTCTAATCATATATTATAATTGTTATGCAATTAACAAATCCTAACAAATCAAATATAACATAAAGTTTTTTTTTATTCAAGATATAGTTTAGTTTAATAATATATTCCTTTATTAATAAACTATTGTAAATTGTATATTACATTTCTTTAGTTACATTCATAACCCATTTATTTGAATGAACTCTATATAAGCCTATCAGAGCTTTAACAATCTCTTCAGAATAAGCTAAAGGTGTAACAAGATACACAGGTAACTTTAAAACCAATGACCCTATAAAAGCTAATGGAACTCCTGCAAGCCAAACAGACCCCATTTCCAGCAACATTGAAAACTTGGTATCTCCTCCACTTCTTAATATACCAACTATTATTGTTCCATTTAAAGACTTAACAGCAAAGAATATACCTAAAATAATCAATAGCATTTTTGAGGTATATCTTAATTGTGGTGTTAAATCCCTAAAAAGCATTAAAATAAAATCTGAAGTAAAAATTAGAATTAAACCCAATAATAGTCCTAAACTAGCTGATATAAATAAAAACCTTTTTGCATATTCAATAGCAGTATCTTCTTCATCAGCTCCAATTTTATTTCCTACCATAACTGTACAGGCATTTCCTACTCCCCTTGTAAATACCATAAAAAGATTCTGAACTGTGCTCAAAATCTGTATAGCAGCAGCAGCCTCTGTACCTATTTTAGCATATGCTACTGAATAGAGAACATTTCCTAAGGACCAAAAGGTTTCATTTACAATTACAGGTAATGAAGTTTTAAAATACTTATATATAAAATCCCTATTCCAATCAATTAAATCCTTTATAGTTCCCCTTAAAGGTCCATCTGATGAATAAATTGAGTACAACACCACCAATAATTCTACTACTCTTGCCAGTAAAGTAGCATATGCTGCTCCTTTTACCTCTAATCTTGGAAAACCAAAATGTCCATATATTAATAAGTAGTTAAATACTAAATTTATCAGAAAGGATATGACGCTTACCACCATGGGCATTTTAGCATCTCCTGTACTTCTGGATGATATTTGGAAAGTAAAGCTAACTCCAAATACAACATAGGAAAATATAACAATTCTTAAGTAATCAACTCCAAGCTTAATAACTTCATTATCACTACTAAAAATTCTCATAATATTATTTGGTGCAATAAGCACTACTACAGTGAATATTATTCCTATTATTATAGATATGGTCAAAGCTATCCCTAATATTCTCTTAATATTCTTTTCATCTCTTTTCCCCCAAAACTGGGCTACAAATATTGCTGACCCTGATGCTATACCAAATATTATCAGCGAATAAAAGAAAAAAACCTGATTAGCAAGTCCTACAGCAGCCAAACTATCTTCACCTAAACTAGTAATCATAAACGTATCCAGCATATTTACGGATGATGTAATTAAATTCTGCAATGTTATAGGTATTGCTATTGCAATTAATGTACTAAAAAAAATCTTGTCTTTAAACATATTCTTTATCGTAGACATCATCTCTTTCCTCCGTTTAATTTAGTGTATGAAGCTTTTTTGATTCTATCATATAAATCCTATATTGACTATAGGATAAATCTTTAAATTTTTGATATAAATCAAAGCTTTTAAATCACACTAATTATATAATATACTTGAATAATTTTTGGAGGGATGCAAATGGAAGAAAAAAAAATCAACTGGTTCGATAAATCCTATGCAGAAATAGTAGAGCATATTATGGAAAATTATCATGAAAAGCTACACGCTCAAATGAAAGACTTAAGCAAATTTACTACTACAATACTGAAGGTTCATGGTACAGAACATGATGAATTATTTGAGGTACACAGGCTATTTCATATAATTCAGATTAACATGATACAGCACCTTATTAAACAGGAATCTAGAATATTTCCCATTGTAAAAAGATATAGCAGAAGACCTATAGAAGAACTATTGAATAAAGCTATAAGTGAAATTAATAAATATAAATCAAAAGAGGATAATACAGTGGAACTTTTGGAAAAGCTTGAGTCTATTACAGATGGATACACAGCTCCTGAAGATGGCTGTGCAACTTATGAAAGGACTTATGAACTGTTAAAGGAATTTCATTTAGATATAATATCTCATCTACAATTTGAAGAGGAAATGTTATTTAATAGACTAATAGAGGAAAAAGAATAGTCCTTCTTCTCTGATAAAGAGAAGAAGGACTATTTTATCCCATATTGACTAATACATAGTGTTTTCCCCCATCATCAACAAGATTGATAAACTTCTCTTTAATCTCCACATTATCAGCAAAAACGCTTTCTATTCCTTTATTTACTCCATTCTTATTATTAACTTTAATGTAATACATTGTATTCTTGTATTTATACCTTATTTTAAAGCTTTCCCAATTTTTAGGAATGCATGGATCTATATATAATCTGTTTCCTTCAATGGAAAATCCTATTATGTCCTCTAGCCCTACCATGTACATCCATCCAGAGGAGCCTGTATACCAGGTCCATCCCCCACGTCCTTGATGTTGGGGATTTGTATATACATCAGCAGCTACTACATAGGGTTCTACTTTATAGTTTGAAACCTCTATAGAAGTCCTGCTATGATTAATAGGATTTATCATCTTAAATAAACTATATGCCTTATCTCCATCCCCCATCATTGCAAAGGCTTTTATAACCCAAATAGCTGCATGAGTATACTGTCCCCCATTTTCTCTAACACCTGGTACATAGGATTTAATGTACCCAGGATTTAATTCCACAGAATCAAATGGTGGAGTAAGAAGAGATATAGTACCTGAATCTTCATCTATTAAATACTTTTCTACTGAATTTAGGGCAATCCTAACTCTTTCCTCATCTCCCAGTCCTGATATTACTGCCCATGATTGAGCTATAGAATCTATTGTACATTCACTATTTTCTTTAGAACCTAATGGAGTTCCATTGTCAAAATAAGCTCTTCTATACCACTCTCCATCCCATGCATTCTCCTCAATAGATTTTTTTAGTGAAGATATTATATCCTCATATTTTCTTATTCTATTTTCATCCTTCATAATCTCGCATATTGGAATAAAGTTTTTCAAAACTGTTGCCAAAAACCATCCCAGCCATATAGATTCTCCTTTTCCTTTGTAGCCTACCTTATTCATTCCATCATTCCAATCTCCTCCACCCATAAGAGGCAGCCCTCTTTCGCCAAATCTTAAGGCCTTATCAATTGCTCTTATGCAGTGTTCATAAACTGAACCTATATCCTGAGATACTTTGGGAACTTCATATCTTTCGTCTTCGTTTTCCTTTAAAGTCTCACTCTCAATAAAAGGTATATTCTCATGTAATATGCTTGTATCTCCAGTTACTCTAATATATTTGGCTACACCAAAGGGTAACCATAATAAATCATCTGAGTATCTACTTCTTATCCCTTTGTGTACTTCACTTCCAGGTATTGGATGCCACCAATGTTGAATATCTCCTTCTTTATACTGATGTGCGCAGTTCCTTAAAATCTGTTTCTTGGCTATATCAGGCATATGATATAGAGCATTCGTCACATCCTGCATCTGATCCCTCGCTCCAAAAGCGCCACCAACCTGATAGAACCCAGTTCTGGCCCATATACGGCTGACAATAGTCTGATATATAAGCCAGCTATTCATCATAAAGTTTAATGTATCATCTGGAGTTTCAATATATATCTTTGAAAGAGTCTCATTCCATAGGTCTTTAACTTCATCCAATGCTTTTTTGGATAATTGCACATCTGTGTACTTATTTATAACCTCAAGTCCTTGTTGGATTTCACTTGCTTCTCCCATTAATAATGTCAATTCCTTTTCTTCTTGAGGAGAAAGAGTTACATTGACTCTAATTGCAATACATGGATTATAGCCTAATCCTAATGTGTTTGACAGTCTCAGCTTTTTTAGCCCCTCTGGCATCTCATAATTTGGTATAGTTCCTAAAAACTCTATTCTATCTCCAGTATAAGAATCTATACTCTCTGATGTACCAATAAACATAGTACTTCCTTTGAACTCACTGTTTGCAGTATTCTTCACAATAAATACTTTCCCTACAACATCTGTTTCAAGTAGTTTTTCAGTTTCCTCATCTGTTACTCCCAATACTGGCCTTATATAATAGTATAGGCTTAGTTTCCTAGTATCATTAGATTCATTTCTTAACCTTATTAAATTTATTTTAATACTGTCTTCTTTTGGGACAAATACTGTTAAATTCTGTTCAATTCCATGGCTATTGTGATAGAATTTTGTATATCCTTGACTATGGACTATTATATAATCATTATCATCCCTAATAGGCTTTGGAGTAATAGTAAATGCTTCACCTGTATCTTCATCTATTAAATAGATAATCTCTCCCTGATGACTAATTACAGAATCATTGTACCATGGTGTTAGTTTATTTTCTCTGCTATTTTTGGACCAGGTAAAACCACTGCCATCTTCTGTTATTATAAATCCAAAATCTCTATTAGAAATTACATTTACCCATGGCATTGGAGTATTTATCCCCTTGGACAACCTTATTATATACTCTCTTCCATCTTTAGAAAATCCACCGTATTCGTTAAAGTATTTTAAGTCTAAAGCAAGCATTTTCTTTTCATATAGCTTTCTATCATTATTAAATACTTTATAAGGTATGTTGTTTCGAATAAAATCTGTGTTTTTAAAGCTTTCTTCTGCCCTAACTATTACATTCGCGAATTTATACAATAGTACTTTATCTTCTTCTGGTAATGTATTCTCATTAATAATAAATACTCCACCTAATCCTCCAACTGAATTTCCCCTTTTATCATATACCTCCTCCCTTATACTTTCATAAAGAGGTTGATAATAAGTGCTTTTATCTTTGTTCAATATCACTAAATCAACAGCAATACCCCTATAGGACCAGTACTTATGTGCATCCAATATTCTAGTTAAATTACCTATTCCTTTCATAGAGCTAATTGTTACAAGCAGTATAGGATTATCACCTGAAATACCTCTAGCCCACAAACCTTCTCTACCTTTAGTATTCTGTTTAATGATAGATGAATACTTTAATTTGTTATTATCCGTAAGATATAGTAATTTAGGCAATAGCTCCTCATAGGGATTTTCCTTTCTCCGATTCAAGTTTAAATATCCCATTTCAGTTTGAGATTTTGTTCTTTGAAGATCTATTGCCAGCTTTATATTATTTTTATCATTATACTTCTTCAATATATCCAAAGCTTCAGTTTTACTGTTAGTCAATACAGTGATATAAAATATATCAATTTTCCCTTTAGGAGGTATTTTTACTTTCTTTCCAATGCTCATTATGGGGTCTAAGACAATACCTGTAGTATTGGTTAACCCTTTTTCCATTGCCTTTGGATTATTTATGGAGTTGGATCTACCTATGAAATTTAACCTGCTGGTCTCATATTGAAATTTATCAACTCCATCATGAAAAGCTCTCGCAAAATGCAGTATCCAAACATCTCTTTGATTATCTTGCCTTTTTCTCCTATGAGCAAGTAGTCCTTCCAATTCCTCAACAACTTCAGTTCTTATAAATAAATTATTGAAGGCTGGATGTGCCATATCAGAATTTATGCTTTCTCCTACAACCTCAAAATAGCTTATAGTTTCCAGTAATGCTTCCTCATCTCCATCATTTGCTATTCTAATCCTTCTTATTTCACCAGATTCCTCAGGTAATAGATATATATCCATTCTAGTCTCAATATACCCATCTCTCCTCTTGAATACAGCTTTGTATTGGTGAAATTCAACATCATAAGAGTCAGGTTCTAAACAATAAGGTACATAAGTAGAAGACCAAAACTTGTTATTCTTTATATCCTTAATATATACAAACTGTCCATATGGACTTGTGAGGTAATCTTTCCTCCATCTGTTGATATAAGTATTCCCATCTTTTGAAAAACCTTCTCCTCTATTCGTAATCATCAATGTATAGTTACCAGAAGATAAAAGATGACATTTGATAGACTCAATATGTTCCTTTGAATATACCCTCTTTTCCCATGTATCCTCTCTTTTCCTAATGATTTCAACTTGCTCTAAATTTTCCATTCCCTTAGATATTATAGGAATATGAGGTATCCTTTCCTGCAACAAGAATTCTCCACATTTCATTTGTGGATCTCTGTGGAATCTCTTGATTAATATATCATCATTAATAAAATTGTTTATTGCTGCAAATATCATACCTTGATGATGGCTCATATAGGATTTTACTATGCCTTTATCCAGATGAGATGGCAGTCTTTGGGCAGTATAGTCTACTGCTTCATAAAATCCATAAGGCCCTTTCATTCCTTCATCTATTAACCTCTTTATATTATCCATAACTCCCTTATAGTCAAAACTTAATGCCAGGAAAGTTGAATATGGTGATACAACCAGTTCTTCTTTTAACCCCCTCTTAAACCCTAAGGATGGTACACCAAAAGCCTTGTATTGATAACTAAGAAGATTATCGAAGGCAAAAAATCCAGATTCAGATATTCCCCAAGGTACATTATTTTTCATTCCATATTCTTTCTGTACATTTATTGTTGTTCTGTAAGTCTCATCTAATAATGTATTTCTATAGTTCTTTATTACTAAACTAGGCATTAGATATTCAAACATAGTTCCAGACCATGAAGCCAAGCTTAAACTTCCATTCTCCTTTACTAAGGATTTTCCTAGTCTCTCCCAGTTTTTTAATGGAATTTCCCTTCTTGATATTGCTATATAGCTAGAAATCCTCGCTTCGGAAGCCAATAAATCATAATAGTTATTCAATGTCTTATCCTCGCCAACATTATATCCTATATAGAACAGGTCCTTTGATTCATCATATAGAGGTTTGAAATTTGTATTATTAATAATACTTTCTATTCTTTCAATTACCTTTACTGCATCTTCCTTGTTTTCAGTCTCGTGTAAATACTCTTTAATCCCTTCCTTTAATACTATTAAATAGGCTATAAAATTTCCACTGTCCACTGTTGAAACAAATATAGGTCTTAAAGGCTCTAAATTTGTAGTGTCATACCAGTTATATAGATGCCCTTCCCACTTTTCAAGTCTTTCTATTGTATCTAATGTACGATTTACTAATAAAATCATCTCTTTTGTATCTATAAATCCTAAGTCTCTGCTAGATAATACTGATAATAGATAAAAACCTATATTTGTTGGTGAAGTTCTATTGGCTACGCCATTATAAGGATATTCCTGAAAATTATCAGGGGGAAGATAGTTATTGTCTTTATCTGTGAATTCTTTATAATAGCTCCAAGTCTTCTTTGCAATATCCATAAGGAGGTTTATATCCTCTTCCTTCTTATCTAATATTTCTACCTCTTTCTTACTTATATTAAAGGCTATAAAGGGTCCTAATAGCCATAGTATGGTAAAAAACAGGCTTAATAAAAAAGAATTAAAATCCCTAAATAAGGATAAAGACATTAGCAATACTGAAAAAATCACATTGCTCTTCATAAAAGCAATATAACCTTTTATATCATTTTTTAAATTTCTTTCAGCTTCAAAAGCTGTTGTCCATTCCAACAGATTTCTTTTAGAAACGTAGACTCTATATAGAGTTCTTATTATAGCATCTGCCATAAAATAAGCTTCTGTAGGTAAGAACATAAGTTGTAATATGCTCTGGTACAGTGTACTTTTATAACCTACTATTATATTACCATTAAGCTTTATGTTATTTAACCCTACTTTACCTCTCAATAGGTTTTGAATAATTTCTATTATGAAAGGCAAAAAAAAGTTTACCAATACTACTCCAATAAATATCCATTTGGTTTGCGGAAAAAACGCTATTCCAATAAATATAGCAATTAATAAAAATATGGGTAACAGGCTTCTCCTTAAATTATCTATCATTTTCCATTTTGAAAGAAGAGATAGGTTTTTTCCTAGTCTTTCAGTTACCCATCTGATTAGCTGCCAATCACCTCTAACCCACCTATGCTGTCTCTTCAAATATGATATAAATTTTTCAGGATACCCATCTAGAAGCTTAATATCAGTTGCCAGTCCTACTCTTATATAGCTTCCCTCTAATAAATCATGGCTTAAGACCATGTTTTCAGGAATAGCTTCTTTTAAGCATTTTTGAAAGACTTCCAGATCATATATACCTTTCCCCGTAAATATACCTTCACCAAAAAGGTCTTGATATATATCTGATATTGCATTTCCATAGATGTCCATCCCTCCATGACCAGCAAATATTCTTGTAAATAGAGTTTTATTACTGCTTTCTATATCTACTAGTATTCTAGGCTGTATAATACCATATCCCTCTACAACAATACCTTTTTCTTCATCTACTACTGCTTTATTTAAAGGATGAGAAATGGCACCTATAAGTTTTTTTGCTGAATCAATTGGAAGGTGAGTATCTGCATCTATTGTTATTACATACTTTATTTTACCTTTTATACTCGATATGTCCCCGCTTATGGTTTTAAAACTTGTATTTTCATCACCTAATAAAAGATTATTTAATTCTACTAAAGCTCCTCTCTTTCTTTCCCATCCTATCCAACTTCCTTGAGTATTTGAAAAGACCCTTTCTCTGTGAAGATAAAAGAATATATCCTTGTCCTTTGAATACTTCTTATTCAATTGACTAATCAACTCTACTCCTCTATTTAGAATCTCTTCATCTTCAGGTTTATCCTTTTGGTCTGCATCCTTGAAATCCCCCATTATGGCAAAATAGATGTTATCCTCATTGTTAGAAAGATAATATACTTCTAACCTTTCAATTAGTGCTTCCAAATGACTTTTGTCCATAATAAGGGTTGGAATTACCACCAGCGTTGCCTTATCTTCAGGTATTGTCCCCGAGTATTCAATTTTTGGTATTAATTTTGGCTTATATTTCTTTGTAAATATGCTGTTTACAATATTTAATATAATTGTCTCCAATGGTATAAAAAATACTGCAAAACCAATTGCAATTAGATATGGATTACTATCAACTGCAGCTATTCTTGCTGATATATATGTAATAAGTAGAGATAAAATCACTACGGGCAATAAATAGTAGCTAAGCTTTCTCAAATATAGGCTGTAATTCATACTGTTGTATCCAAAATAATTAAACAGCTTTTTACGGCCTTTATCTATTAAATAATATCCAACATGGGCTTTTTTGTCTCTTGCACCCTTTGAATATTCTTCTTCAGAAAACTCTAATGCCTTTTTTGCAACGAATATCTCTTGAATATTGAATCTCTCTGCTAACTCCTTTATATAAAACCTATAGTAGCTCTTTGATTGAGAATCCATTTTATCAAAAACACCTAATGGATCTAAAGAAAGAATATTATCTATCGCTCTAATGGATTTAAATATATTATCCCAGTTGAATATAGATATATTTCTTAAGGAAGTTATACCATATCCCAAATATACCTTATATTTTGATTGAAGCGTATATTCTCTTTCCAATATATTTTCTATGCTTCTTCCAGCGTAATCCAGCTTTTTATCTATTCTATCAATTATTTTCTGAAAATCATCACGTTCTTCTCTTATCCTTCGAGTAATCCTTTCAAGCTTTATGGAATCCATAGTAGGTATTTCCTCTATAATTCTCTCTATTGATTCATCTGAAAAAATGTCTACTTTATCTGCTTCATCCCATTTCTTTTTCATATCCAAAAGGCTTATGGAAATGTTTTTTATATACTCTATCAGACCTAAAGTAAGAAAACTTGGAAACCATTCTATTTCATCCAATGAAAGTATCTCTTCTTTTTGGAATTCATTGATAAAACTTATTAATCTATCTTCAGTAATATTCCCCGTTGAATTATTAATAAACTCTACTGCCAATGCATAGATTCTTGGATATCCTCTATAAGGTCCATCCTTTACCATATTTAGTATTACACTTTTCTCTTCTTTAATTGTTCTTTTTAGCCTTCTGTATGTTAGCTCTATAAAATAGAAATTATCCAGTAGCCATTCTGCTCCCTTTGGATAGGAGCTGTTTCTTGTTGTTTCATTGTTAAAGTATATATATGCATTTTCTATATCATAAAAGTTAGAATCCAATCTATTTAATATGAACTTTTTAGTATTAGATTTTCTGTCTGTTCTATACAGAGTATGAATTTCTTCTCCTTGGACGGTTAATCTGTTATCACTTCTTCTCATACTCTTTCTTTCCTTCCTTTCATATAAGTGTTATTTCCTTATTATATTATTGACTTTTTCATTGTATTGTGTCCAAAGTTCCTCTGCATATTCTTCATTATAGCCTTCTATATAAAGATTGAATTTAGGATTCTCGTCATCAGGCTCTATAAGCACCCATCCCTTATCTTCAATAAATCTTACTCCTTTAATTAGCTCTATCCCCTGTTTTCTGTCTAAAGTAAGCCTTCTAATGATTTTCCCTTTATCGTCCCACCTACAGGGAATTTCCTTTTTAAAATAGTAATATTCAGGCAACTCATGAATCAATTTATTTATAGTTACATCATGGCCAATTAAATAATCTAATATTTTACCTGTAGCCCATATGGAATCAAAGCTAACAATATATTGAAAATCGTCATTTTTCTTTATAATAGTTTCAATAATATCAGCTATATTTGATTTGCTATAGATAGTCCTTCCTTTATATTTCTTTGCCAATCTTTCCATTACCCTCGGATAATTATATGGAACAATGGCTTCCTTTACAGCACCAGTTTTAAATCCTATTAACATAGCCAGCATATAATACTTATCATCTTCCACGACATTAAACCCGTCTGTCAAAGCCAGTCTCTCTCCATCGCCATTATATAAAGCTCCCATAAATCCACTTTCATCCAGTACAACTTCTTTTATATCTTCTATGGTCATTCCTTTATTAAATTCAACTACTCTTACCTTGCATCCTATAGCACTTAAATATGATTTAGCAAGCTCTAATAGATTTTCAGATGGAGAAGATATGACTATATAAGGTTTTTCTTTTGCAATTTTATCTCTATTTATTATTTTTGATATCCCTTCTTTTAAATAGATTTGATGAAAATTGTAAACATTAACTATATCTTTTATCTCCTGTCCTTGGCACCTTCCAAAATCCTCTAAAATGAATGTGTTTTCAACTTTTCTTTCAGTATCTTTATCTATATTAGCACTATTTTTGTTAATAAACTCTAAATATACAGTATTATGGTCATAACAATCCGTCCTAATCTGTACTCCACCGTCTGCTTTATAGTACTTTATTCCAAATCTGCACATTGGCAGAGTACTATTCTTTATATCTATTACTAATGCACCTGTAGACATAATACCTGTTATAATAGAATTCTTTAAAAGTATGGAAGCATTATGCTCATCGCTATTTACAACAAAAGTTCCATTAGTATTTATCGTAGTTGCAAAAGAAGCACCTAATTTCGATGCTACTTCAGGAGTTATACTTTCATTTACTTTTCCAGATACATTTCTATAACCAAATAATTTTTTTGATGCCCTATCTTCCCATTTCAAATTGCTTGACACAATAACATTTTCCTCAACTATCTTATTAGGCCAAATCTTTACCTTTGGCCTAATGGTGCTTAGTTTTCCTATTCTAGTGAAAGCTCCAATAGCAGAGCTATCAAATATTCTTACCTTTTCATCTACTTTTATATCATTGCACAATACAGATTTTCTAATCTCACAATCGTTTAATATGGATACATTGTCCCATATTATACTCCTTTTTATGGAAGTTCCCTCACCAATAAAACAATTATCACCTATAACAGTGTAAGGCTCAATAACAGCGAAAGATTTTACTATAGAGTTCTTACCTATGTACACAGGAGGGTATATTCTTGTATTTTTTTCAATAATAGTGCCTTCTCCTACCCATATTCCATTACTCATATTCTTACCAATAAGAATATGATTTTTTTCATCTTCTAGTATGTCAATATGGGTTTGTATATAGCTGTTTAAATCTCCCACATCACACCAATATTCATCTGCTATATATCCATACATTGGCACACCATCTTCTAATAGCTTTGGAAATAAATCTTTGCTGAAATCAAAGTTTTGTCCTTTTTTATAGTTGTTAAATACTTCAGGCTCAAGTATATAAATACCTGTATTTATAGTATCGCTAAATACTTCACCCCAGCTTGGCTTTTCTAAAAATCTTATTATTTTTCCATCATCTTCAGTTATAACAATTCCATATTCTAGTGGCACTGGTTCCCTTTTTAGAATCAATGTTGCCTTTGATCCCTTTTCTCTATGAAAACCATATGCTTTTTGTATATCTATATTTGTAAAGGCATCCCCACTAATTACAACTATTGTACTATCCAAAAAATCCTCAACATTTCTTACACTTCCTCCTGTTCCCAGTGGAGTATCTTCTATATAATAATTGATTTTTACATCAAATTTACTTCCATCTCCAAAATAATCCATAATCACATTAGGCAAGTAATGTAAAGTAACTGCTATTTCATCAATATTATGTTTTCTTAAAAGTTCAATACCGTATTCCATTACTGGTTTGTTAAAAATAGGTACCATTGGCTTAGGAAGATCACAAGTTAAAGGTCTAAGCCTGGTACCATTTCCACCTGACATAATTACTCCTTTGATGACAATCACTCCCTTGTATAATAGTGATATTATCTATTTTGTACTTAGGAGCTTTTTTTATACATATAAAAACCTCCAGGATTTATCATCCTGGAGGTTCTAAATTATTTCACTGATTCTATTCTCTCCATAACTTTCTTTTCAATGTCTTTTACCTTCTTTTCGGCTAGAGTATTGTTATTTCCCTTTGAATATATATATATTTTTATTTTAGGTTCTGTTCCTGATGGTCTAACAGCATACCAAGAACCTTCATCAAAGAAGTATTTTAGCACATTTGATTTTGGAGTATCTGTATTATCTTTTAGGTAATCAATAGTATTAACTAGTTTCATATCTCCAATTTCAGTAATAGGGTTATTTCTGAAGGATTCCATAATGCGCTGAATTCTTTCGCTTCCTTCTATACCTTCAAGGACAATGGATATGAGATTGTTTAAATAGTATCCATGCTCATCGTATAGTTCTTCTAATACATCTAATAGTGTTTTCCCTTGTTTCTTATAAAAAGCTGCCATTTCAACTATTAGCATTGATGATATAACTCCATCCTTATCCCTTACAAATGTATTATATACATATCCAATGCTCTCTTCATATCCAAATATAAAGGTATGTTTCTTAGTTTTATCAAACTCATTAGCTTTACCACATATATGTTTAAATCCAGTTAAGGTTTCTATAGTACTTACATTGTATTTTTCAGCTATAGCTTTACTTAAATCTCCTGTTACAATGCTCTTCACTATAGCTGCATTTTGTGGAATGGTACCCGCTTCATGTCTTGAAGATAGTATATAGTCTACTAATAAGGCACCAATTTGATTTCCATTTAAAGCTATAAATTCTCCACTTTTATCCTTAACCATACAAGCTACTCTGTCACAATCAGGGTCTGTAGCCAATAATATATCTGCATTTCTTTCTTTCCCATATCTTTCGGAATACTCAAAGGCTTTTACATCCTCCGGATTTGGATAGCCTACTGTTTTAAAATCTGGATCCGGGTTTTCCTGTTCTGGTACTACAAATACATTTGTAAATCCTCTTTCTCTTAAGACTCTTCTTACAAGCTTATTTCCTGTTCCATTAAGTGGGCTATATATTACACTTATATTCTTATCTACATCATCTCTTAATCTTGAATTTATTACATCTTCTACATATTGATCATCTATTTCTGCTCCGATATATTTTATCAATCCCTTTTCAATTCCTTCTTCCATGCTTATAAGCTTGATAGCTGAAAAATCCCTTATTCTATTTATATTATTAAGTATTTCTGATGCTATATCATCAAGTATTTGAGACCCTTCCTCCCAGTAAACCTTGTATCCGTTATAATCCTTTGGATTGTGACTGGCAGTTATTACTATTCCTGAAATAGTATTCAGCTTTCTGATGGTATAAGACAATAAAGGTGTTGGTCTTATATCATCAAATATATACACTTTTATACCATTGGCAGCTAAAACTCTTGCTGCTATACCAGAAAACTCCTTTGAAAAATGCCTTACATCATAGGCTATTGCTACGCCTCTGTCTTTAGCATTACTTCCTTTCCCTAATATGGTATCTGCTAATCCCTGGGTAGCTAAGGCTACAGTATATTTATTCATTCTATTGGTACCTGCACCAATTATTCCTCTTAACCCAGCAGTACCAAAAGTTAAATCCTTATAAAATCTACTTTTTATCTCTTCTTCATTATCTTTAATAGCCTCCAGCTCTTTTTTAGTATCAGCATCAAAAAATTCACTTGTAATCCAATATTTGTATTTCTCTAGATAATCCATGGAATACCTCCTATACTCAATTGTTTACCATAAGTTTCCCCTTATTAACTTTTTATATTATAACATAATATAATACTCCCTTCCATATTTATCATATGAAGGGAGTATTATAATTACATACTTTTACTATGCTAATTTTTCTGTAAGAACTTTAACTCCTTTGCCAAGTATGTCTTTTTTGCCCAACCTGTAAAGTGTTCTCTCTATAGCTGATATTGTTGATACAAGGTAATGAGTATCAATATTGCCCATATGTCCTAGTCGAAACATCTTACCTGCATATGGCCCTAATCCTCCTGCTACTGCTACTCCTTCCTCTGCTAATACCTTTCTGAACTCTCCATCTTCTATTCCTTCCATATATATTACATTTGATAATGTTACCGCTCTGTGCTCTTTCTCTGCTAATATTATAAATCCTAATTCTTCTAATGCTGCCTGCATTGCCTTTGCTACTTTTACGTGTCTTTCATATCTCTTTTCTATTCCTTCTTCTTTTATGATTCTTAGTGATTCTTTTAGTGCCCATATCATATTTACTGCTGGTGTTGCAAAGTATTTTGATGGATCATTCATTATTGGAATCCACTTTTCAAAGTCTATATAGTATTCTCTTATTGTTCCGAGTGATTTCCTTCTTTCCAGTGCTTTTGGTCCTGCTAATACTATCGCAAGTCCTGGTGCTACTCCTAGGGCTTTCTGTGAACCTGTAATAAGTACATCTATTCCCATTTCATCTAGGTATTCTGGCTCTGCTGCTGTAGCACATACACCATCTACTATAAGAACAGTATCTTCATACTTCTTTACTATCCTTCCTATTTCAGCTATTGGTGCACATACTCCTGTTGAAGTATCCACATGGGTTACTGTTACAGCTTTATAGTTCTTTTCACTTAGCTTCTTTTCAATTTCTTCTACTGGTACTATAGTTCCCCATTCAGATGATAATACATCTACATTTAATCCTTTTCTTTCACAAATCTCCGCATACCTGTCTCCAAAATAACCATGGGATACTACTAATACATTGTCACCTTCTTTTACAACATTAGATATTCCCATTTCCATAGCTAAGGTTCCAGTACCTGCTATAACAAATGCTTCTCCCTTTGTTCTGAATATTTCCTTAAGGTCATTAACTACTTCTTTTAAATCCTTTATAAAATCTGGATCACCAAAGGCAACTGTTTCCCTGCCCATCTGGTCCTGAATTGACCTTTCAACAGGTGTAGGTCCTGGAATCATAACAAGCTTTTTATTTTTCACGCCTATCCCCTCCTATTTTTTAAAATCACCATATCAATTTAATATATATTTATTAGAGTTTTTTAATATAAGTAAATATATTTTTCTTATGTTAATCATATAGTAACTCAATTTTATTAGTGTGTCAATGGTAATTTATAAATAGTAATACTTATTAATCTTTGATAATCGTTTTTAAATACATACATTTTATAAAAAAAGTGTCTACTTTCATATATACCTGCAAGTAAACACTTTTCTCAATCTTTTTCAATTGATTTAATAAATAGTTTTCAAAGAATTGGTGGCTTCCTTTGATATTTCTACAACATCCTTTAGCCACTTTTCTTTATTCTCTTTTGTAAATCTAGCTGTTGGCCCCGAAATCGTAATACAGGCTATGACATCATTATTTAAATCAAAAATAGGTGATCCAATACAGCTAACCCCTAGCTCCCTCTCCTCATTATCAAATCCATAACCATTTCTTCTTATTTCTTGCAATTCTTTTATTAATTCTTCTTTGGTTACTATAGTGTTATCCGTGTATTTTGTTAGTTCTATTTTATCTATTATAGAGTTTAGAACTTCTTCGGGTTTATAAGCTAAGAATATTTTTCCTGCTGCAGTACAGTGCAATGGTGCAGTTGCTCCTGTTTTGGTAAACATCTTCACTAATTTGTCGCTTTCTTCCTGTGCTATATATACTATTTGATAATTATCCATTATAGTAAGGTTAACTGTTTCACCCGTTATATCCTTTAACTTCCTTAAATATGGTCTCAATATAACAGATAAATGATTTTGTTCATATGCTAAAATTCCTATTTGCCAAAGCTTTAACCCTAGCTTAAACTTCTTAGTTTTTTTATCCTGAACAATTATATTACATTCCTTTAGAGTATTTAATAAATGATAGGTAGCACTTACTCCATAGTTTAACCCTTTACTTATTTCAGTAACTCCAACTTCTCCCTTTGAATTAGCAATAAACTCTATTACTTCTATTGCTTTAATAACAGAGCCTATGACCTTTTTTTCTTTCCTTACATTATCTACCTCTCTCACTTTTGTCCCTCCAAATTTTTTATTACTGGCCAATTTCACTTTACTAATAGTAATTTAATATTGTTAAATATTCTATTCCTTTTATAGCTAAAAGTCAATATTTAACATCAGTTCACATAATGAACCTAAAACATATTCATTTTGACGTTTCATATCTACTAATTTCTTTCTCTATATCATCTACAGCATATTCAATAGCATATACTGGATTTATATTGTATTTTACCGTCAGGTCATTTAATTCCTTTATCTCATATTGAGATGGAGATTTATGCTCATCATATTTACCATTATTTGAATGAATATGTATATACTCAATATATTTCCTAAGTTCAATTATCCACTCTTCAAGTGGATTTCCCTTTAACTTGGCATGTCCTATATCAAGATTTACTCTAATATTTGGTATATTGACAGTCTCTATGTACTCTTTAAGCATTTGAGGACTATCCTCAAATACATTTTCAATTAAAACCATTCCCTTATAATCTGATTCACTCAAAATTTCTAACCAAAATTCCCTGGTTTTTGAATTCATCAGATTATTTAGGCAAGGCTCATTTAAATATGGATTTATCTGGCTATGGAATACTATATAATTTGCCTGTAACTCCTTTGCAATATTTAATGCCTTTATATATTTACTATAGCTTACTCTTCTTATATCTGGATCAGGACTTGCAGGTCTTAAATCCAAAAACGGTCCATGGATAGATATAATATTTTTAAAACCATTTAACATTTTTTTATATTCATCAACTTTAGATTCAATTGATTCATCTAGAGAAAACCTTGTAAAATCCTGAATTTCCACTCCAATATTTAATTTGAGAAATTCATTCACCTTAAAATCTTCAATACTTTTTACACACTTAACCATTTTAAGCATATTATCATCTCCAACAGTAAATATTTACCATATTATCATTTCTAAAAACAAAGGCTTTGACTAATATTAAGCCAAAGCCTTTTTATATTATAAATGCTTTTTATATAGTTCATTATATCTTATAGCATTTCCTCTTATTCTCTCGACTTCCTCATCTGTAACATTTCTTACGACTTTTCCAGGCATCCCCAATACTAAAGAATTTGGTGGTATAACTTTTCCTTCTGGAACTAAGGCTCCTGCTCCAATAATACAATTGTCACCTATTACAGCTTTGTTTAGTATAATGGCTCCCATACCTATTAAACAATTACTCCCTATCGTACATCCATGTACTATTGCATTGTGTCCAATTACTGTATAATCTCCAATTTTAGTAGGTATATCTGTTTCGGTATGGACTACGGAATTATCCTGAATATTTGTAAATTCACCAATTGTAATTTTTTCAATATCTCCTCTTATTACTGCTCCATACCACACACTTGAACCCTTGCCAATGCTTACATCTCCAATAACACTAGCATTATCTGCTATAAAGGTATCTTCATGAATATCTGGTTTTATCCCCTTTAAATCTCTTATCATATACATTTCTCCTTCTCTTATAATTATATAATAAGATGATACCCAATATTTAGAAAAATAGCAACTATATATAAAATTAAGTTATTAACAATTTCTTTCTATAGAAAGAGAATTGCTACTCCGGTAACAGACAATATTGCTCCCAATATTTCTTTTAGCTTTATCTTTTCTTTTAAAAGAAAAATTGAAAAAGGAATTATGGTTACTGGCGTAATGGATGTAATTGTTGATGAAATACCAGCAGTGGTATATTGCAAGGATACTAAGGATAACGTCACTCCTATAAAAGGCCCAAACAATGCTCCAATGGTTATCTCCTTCATTGCTTTCTTATCCTTAACTGCTACATTAATATCTTCAAACTTATTAAGAATAAATAAAAGTACTGTAAAACCAATAAACCCTGCAATAATCCTTATCTGTGTCGATGCCAATGCATTGTATCCTTCCATACCTATTTTGCTTATTATTAGTCCTAAAGCTTGTCCAAAAGAGCCCAAAAATGCACAAATTAGTCCTTTTTTTGAATGATTGAGCTTAAGCTTCTTCTCTCCTTCATCCTTACCTAAAATAACAATAGCTATTCCAGAAACTGTAATTAACATTCCTAATAAGCTGATTAGATCTAGTTTTTCCTTAAGAAATATATATCCGAGTAAAGCTGTCAATGGTGGACTTGATGCCATTACCAGCATTGAAATTCTAGTGCCAACTTCTACATAAGCCTGAAAGAGAAATAAATCTCCTAAGGTTAAACCTATTAATCCTGATAAGCTAAGCCAAATCCAATTATGTAAAGTAGCATCTATAGGAAGAAAAAACCCCCTTTTAATCAAAGAATACAAGCTAACAAATAAAAAGCCTAATATTAACCTAATATAGTTTACAGATAAAGAACCAACCTTTTTCCCTGCACTTTCAAAGGAAATACCACTTATGTTCCAGCAAAGTGCTGTAGCTAAAGCTGCTAATTCTCCTAAATTTCTTAAAATCATATCTTCCACCGCCTTATTGCATATTTATGAGTATGTTTTCTGTTACAAATGCTATTTTAAACTAAAAAAGTATAGATTGCTAGTATATTAATCGTAATATTTTCATGATTTATTTCTTTTAACCATATATAAAATACTATATATAATAGTAATAGATATACCTGCCAATAGCCCATATCCCTGACCTTCAACTAATGGCATACTAATTATTATTATAATCAAACTCACAATTGCGATATAGGAGGAGTATGGATATCCTGGCAACTGGCACTTACCTTTTGGAGGACATCCATTCTTTTTTCGAAATCTATAATGTGTCAGTAGAATTACTAAATAAGTAAATAAAAAAGAGTATCCTCCTGAACTGGCTAAAAATCTATAAACTTCTGCTGGTAAAATAAAGCTCAAAAATAATGACACAAGCATTGCAGATCCTGAAAATATAATTCCTTTATAGGGAACATCTCCATTATCCTTCAACCATGTAGGTGCATGGCCTTTATCTGCTAAAGACCTAATCATCCTTCCAAGGCTAAACATAGATGCAAGCATGGTAGAAAGAATGGCAGTTATCAATACAATATTCATTATACCTCCAACCCAATTGAGGTTCCATCTTGTTAATGAAAATACTATGGGACTGTTTTCTTCTGTCAATATATCTGTAGGTACCAAAAATAAAATTATAATAATTGATAGTATATATAAGCTTAGAAGTCCTATTACAGTACCATTTATTGCCTTTGGTATAGTATTATGCGGGTCTTTAGTTTCAGAAGCAGCTAATCCTATTATTTCAAATCCTGCATAGGATAGCATAACTATAAGCATACTACCAGCAATTCCTCCAATTCCTTCTGGTAGCCAAGGCTCTTCAGTAATGACAGTTAGTCCTACTGCAACTCTATTTGGAAAAATACCAACTATTAACGCAATACCTATTACTATAAACCCAACTATTGCTAATAGCTTAATAGAAGCCAAACTATTTTCAAGTCTGCTTAATCTTTCTGCTCCAAGTAAATTTAAGGCTGTTGCTAAAATGATAATAATAGAGCCAACAAACACGATAGGAACATCTGCTATCCATTTTTTTAGCAAAGTAGAGGCAGCAACTGCTTCACTTGACATTGCAAGAGTAATTCCAGTCCAATATACCCATCCTACAACAAATCCTAATGCAGGGCCGAATTCATTCTCTGCATAAGTACGAAAAGACCCTAAATCTGGGTTTGCAACTGTCATCTCAGATAATGCAAATAATATAAAATAGACTATAGCTCCTGATAATATATATGAAATTATTACTGCTGGCCCTGCAGCATTAATTGCAATACTGGAACCTAGAAAGAATGACCCTCCTACTACTGATCCCAGAGCCATCAATGTTAGTTTTCCTGCATTTAATCCTTTTTTCTCTTCCATAAACTACTCCTCCATATTCTTTTAATTAGTATTATCATATTTAGATTAATTTACTTATTCAAAAAATAAAAAGGTCCTGAAATTAATATTCAGAACCTTATAATTCTATATATTTTATTATTATATAATGTCCTTATTTATATCTATCGTAGCATACTATCTCATCAAGAGATTTTCTTGGTCTTGGAGAAGGAGTTTCATCTGGATAGCCTAGAGGAGTAATTGAAACTATCCTTACATCTTCAGGAACACCTAATATCTCCTTTGCCTTTTTTTCATCAAAACTACCTAGCCAGCAGGTGCCTAAACCTTGTTCATAGGCTTCAAGTATCATATATGCTGTTGCAATGGATAAATCTACTGTATACCTGTATTGACCACATTTCATGATGCTTTCTGGTTCAATTCCGCAGCAAACCAATATTATTGGAGCTTGTCCAACAAAAGGCTGCATTATTGCCTCGTCAACAAGTTTCTTTTTAGTTTCATCATCTCTTACAACGATGAATTTCCAGTTCTGCATATTCTTTGCTGATGGAGAAAGCCTTGCAGCTTCTAATACTTTTTGTAATTTTTCTTCCTCTACAGGTTTATCTTTATACTTTCTTATACTCCTTCTTTCTTTAATTGCAGATAATACATCCATAATATCACCCCTTTTTGCTTCTTTGATTATATTATAACAAATAGAAAATAAACAGTAGCTTTTTAATTCTTAATTTTATAAGCTTTAATACTATTTTATGAAGTTCATCTAACTATAATTTAAATTTATAATTATGAATAATTTAATTTAATAGTTTGAACCATACATAAAAATAATCTATAATACTATGCAGAACAATCGTTCTATATTTAGGAGGTTTTAATATGCTTGAAACAGAAAAAGCTTACATAGCTGGTATAATTGACGGCGAAGGCAGTATTATGCTAATAAAATTTCATAAAAATCAATATCCGTCGCCTTGTGTTTCTATTTCATCTACTGATGTAGAACTATTAGAATGGATTAAACAAACTACATAAATGGGTAGAATCATAAGTAAAAAAACTATAATAAAGAAAAGCATTTAGATTCATATACTTATTGAGTAATACATAATGATGCTATTAATCTTTTAGATAAGATAGAACCTTATTTAGTCATTGGCAAGAAAAAAATGAGAGCTAGATTTATATTAGATAACTACAAATCAGTAACTCCTAGAAATGGAAATTATTCATATGAAATGCTAAGAAAAAAGGAGCAATTATATATTGATTTTATGAAAATATAAAAAACCTTAACTAGATTCTAGCCTAGTTAAGGCTTTATGTAATGGTGGAGGCGGTGGGACGTGTTATCCAATAGTTTCCTAATGGCACTGACTATATCTTGAGGTCCTTGACCTCTCTGGCGTGTTATGGAAGATATCATAGTCTAAATCTTCCATCCTAGTACTGCATATCATATTGACTTAGCAGCCTATGAGTCGATACAGGGCTGTTGGATTTCTCCTCATACCCCTCGGTATTAGCATAGGTTGTTTCCCCTTAGCCTTCACCGATTAAGCCAGATTATCACCTATAGATCGCTCTATAGGGCGACTCCTCACGAATCGAACCCACGTCCGAAAATATTTCCACAGAAGCTTCTCCGAGTGCAGTCAGTATTTTTTAATTCCCTCAGCTTAACTCCTACTGACAGGATTTAAACCTTGGTAGCTTCATATATTCCGTTCCTAGCTCAAAGCTTTGCTAGGCTCGGTACCCCACTAATTTGATGCCCTATTCCAGGTCGTGGGATTCCTAGATAGGACAAGCTGCTTTAATTAAGCAGCTAAAGCGTAATTTTCATCTGCGTTTATTTTTAGTTGCCACTTTTAACGTTGCTTGGCGACAACGACTCGCTACTCCTGCTTCTATATCCCCGTCGAAACCAAATTCGCCCCCATATTTTTTATCGTAAAATTAATTATAGCAAATAATAAATTTTATGTCAACTAAATATACATTTTATGGTATCAACCATTATACTTTTCTGAAAGATGTTGTTTCATTCTTCTTTCAGCATCCTTTTTAGCTATGTCCTGCCTTTTATCATATAGTTTTTTGCCTTTTGCTACTGCCAATTCCATTTTTACTAATCCATTCTTTATATATATACTCAAAGGCACTAATGTATACCCTTTTTGCATTATAAATGAATTAAGTTTTCTTATCTCTCTCTTATGAAGTAACAACTTTCTCTTTCTCAATGGGTCTACATTGTATATATTTCCTTGTTCATAAGGGCTTATATGCATGCCATATACAAATACCTCTCCATTTTCTATAGCTGCATAGCTTTCCTTTACATTTACTCTGCCCTGTCTAATAGATTTTACTTCTGTACCGGTTAAAGCCAATCCTGCCTCTACAGTATCTTCAATAAAATATTCATGTCTCGCTTTTCTGTTTGTAGCAACTACTTTTAACTCTTCCTTCTTCATACTATCACCACTTTTATTAGTCTAAAAAAAGTTTATCAGCCTTTTAAATACTTGTCAATAGTGTTGCAATCCTCCACTATATATATGATAGCAAATACATAGGGCAAACATAAAAGCTTGCCCCTATAAGCTTTATATTATACGCTCTTTATTCTTATATTTAAGTGGTAAATCAATGAAATGAGACAAAAGAACCGTCCCCATGTCTTATGGTTCAAGCATAAAGTCTATAGTTCTGTTTATTAGATTTGTGTCCAGTACTCTTACCTTTACTATATCTCCTAACCTATATATCTTTTTCGTTACTTCTCCTATAATATAATAGTTCTCCTCATCAAATTCATAATAGTCATCAATCATATTTTCAAAATGTACCAACCCTTCTACAGTATTTTCAAGTTGTACATACATTCCAAAGGGAGTTAAGGATGAAACCATACCTTCGTAAACATTCCCTATTTTTTCAGTCATGTATTCTGTAATTTTTAAATCGTCTACTTCTCTTTCTGCTTCTTCAGCCATCCTTTCAGTAGCTGACGTTTGCTCTGCTACCTTTGGCAGTATGTTATTAAGCTTTGATATTTCCTTTTGAGTCAATTCTCCCTTGTTAAACTTCTTTATTATTCTATGAATTTGCAAATCTGGATAACGCCTTATTGGAGAAGTGAAGTGTGAATAGTATTTCGCTGCTAATCCAAAATGAATATCATGACTACTGCTATATCTAGCTTTTTTCAAAGATCTTAATATAATTGTGTTTATCAAAACTTCTTCTTTTTTTCCTCTTATTTCCTTGGTAATTCTCTGTAATTCCTTAGGATGAATTTCCTGGCTTCCTTTTATTATATATCCAAAGTTGTTTAATATTTTATTTAATGATTCTATCTTTTCCTCGTCTGGCTCTTCGTGAATTCTATATAAGAAAGGAACCTCTGCCCAATACATATCTTCCGCTACAGTTTCATTACAAACCAGCATAAACTCCTCTATTATTCTATTAGCAATTCTTCTTTCTTCCTTTACTATATCTACAGGTTTACCCTTTTCATCTAATATAATCCTTGCTTCCGGAAAATCAAAATCTATACTTCCTCTTCTGTCTCTCTTTTCTTTAAGTATATGGCATAGCTCTTCCATTATTTTTAAATCCTTTATTATTTCTTCCATTTCCTTAAATGCAGTCTCATCATTGTTTTCTAACAAGTCTGATACATCATCATATATAAGCCTTGCCTTGCTATTTATAACTGATTCTACAATTTCATGCTTTAAAACGTTTCCTTTTCTGTCAATGTCCATGAATACAGAAAGTGTTAGTCTATCTTCATTTGGCTTTAGACTGCATATTCCATTAGATAATTCTTCCGGTAACATTGGTATTACCCTGTCTATTAGATATATACTGTTTCCTCTTTTTAAGGCTTCCTTATCTAAAGAAGAATTTTCCTTAACATAATATGAAACATCAGCAATATGAACCCCTAATCTGTAATTATCTCCAATTCTCTCTATGGAAACAGCATCATCAAAATCCTTTGCATCAGGCCCATCTATGGTAAAGGTGTTTAATTGTCTTAAATCAACTCTTCTTTCTATTTCTTCCTGACTAATAGTCTTTTCAATTTTACTTGCTTCTTTTTTGACCTTTGAAGGAAAATCTTCAGGAAGTTTAAACTGCTTTATTAATGATAAAATATCTACTCCCTTTTCTCCCACATTCCCTAGTATCTCAACAATCTTACCCTCTGGGTTTCTCCTCTTTTCAGGCCATCTGGTTATTTCCACAACCACCTTCTGATTTGTTTTGGCCCCATTAATATGCTCCTTTGGTATGAATATATCGTATGCAATTCTAGTATCATCTGGTATTACAAATCCAAAATTCTTACTATCTTCATAAGTACCAACCAACGTATTGTTTGCTCTGGAAAGTATCCTTACTACTTCCCCTTCATCCCTTTTTCTTGTAACTCCTGTATTAATAAGCTGAACTATTACTCTATCACCATGCATTGCACCATTTGTTGCCTCAGATGGTATAAATATATCTTCTCTTTCTCTATCATCTGGTATAAGGAAGGCGAACCCCCGTTGATTTCCTTCAAGCTTTCCTACTATAAGATTTAATTTAGATACAAGGGCATATCTTCCATTTTTCGTTTGTATTATAATACCCTCTTTTTCCATATCTTCCAGTACCTTATAGAAATCTTTTATTTCATTGCTTTCTATACCAAATTGAATAGCTAGCTCTTCTTTCAGCATTGGTTTATATAGTTTTTCTTCCATAAAGTCTATAATATTTGATTTAATTCCCATATTTACCTCCATTCTTTATTCTTTAGTTTTTATACTGACATTTCAATATATTTTAAGCTTATTTTTTAAAGGAATAACACTTTCCACATCTAAAATGCAGTCAAAAACTTAATTATTTCTTCTATGTTTTCTTTAACAATACAATATGTACCATAATAAGGATATGCATCTAATATCTTTAGAAACATAGCTCATAGAATCTTTTAAGTCCACTCTTATATTGTCTTTCTTTATCTTTGTAATAGATATTATTAACTATTTATATACTAATATAACAATTATTTTACAACAAAAAAGCTCCCCAATTGGAGAGCTTCGTTTCTATACAACATTAGAATAAACCGCCGGCTTTAAATAGTCCTGCAAATACTAAACTAACTACTGTCATAAGCTTAATTAAAATGTTCAGTGAAGGTCCTGAAGTATCCTTAAATGGATCACCTACTGTATCTCCTACTACAGCTGATTTATGAGCTGGACTGCCTTTTCCGCCATGGTGTCCCTCTTCAATATATTTCTTTGCATTATCCCATGCTCCACCTGAATTGGACATAAATATAGCCATAAGAACACCAGTAACTAAAGCACCTGCTTGTAAACCTCCTAGTGCTTCTGCTCCTAATATTAAACCAACAACTACAGGAACTATTACTGCCAATAATCCTGGAACTATCATTTCTCTTAAAGCTGCCTTTGTACTGATATCAACACAAGTAGCATATTCTGGTTTTGCTTTTCCTTCCATTATTCCTGGAATCTCTCTAAACTGTCTTCTAACTTCCTCAATCATATCATTTGCTGCCTTGCCTACAGCATCCATTGTCATGGCAGAGAATAGGAATGGTAACATTCCACCAATGAATGCTCCAACTATTACTTTTGGATTCATTAGATCTATTCCATTTAATTCAACTGCTTGGGTATAAGATGAAAACAAAGCTAATGCTGTTAATGCAGCAGAACCTATAGCAAATCCCTTACCTACAGCTGCAGTTGTATTACCAACAGCATCCAACTTGTCTGTAATCTGTCTAACATCTTCAGGTAATTCACACATTTCAGCAATACCGCCAGCATTATCTGAAATTGGTCCATAAGCGTCTACTGCAACAGTCATACCAGTAGTAGATAGCATTCCTACTGCTGCTAAGGCTATTCCATACAATCCTGCATTTACATCTAATCTACCATTACTCATACCAGAAGCATAGAAAGCAACTAAAATTCCAATGGCTATAACTATAATTGGTATTGCTGTAGACATCATACCAACAGATAGTCCACCTATTATATTTGTACTTGAACCTGTCTCGGATTCCTTTGCAATTTTCTTAACAGGCTTATAATCTGCAGAAGTATAATATTCAGTAATTCTACCTATAATTAGACCTACTACTAATCCAGATACTATAGATACAAATGGTTTTAATGAACCTAAAAGTAAATTGCTTAATATAAATGCTGCAATAATAGTAATTACTGAACTTGAAAGAGTTCCACTATTAAGTGCCTTTTGAGGGTCTCTATCTCCTCTAACAAAATATACTCCTAATATTGAAGCAATAATACCTACTGCTGCTAAAGCAAAAGCATATTTTACTCCAGCTTCTCCATAAGCTGCTAATCCTAAAGTTATAGCTGAAACAATTGCTCCAACATAGGACTCAAATAAGTCTGCGCCCATTCCTGCAACGTCTCCAACGTTATCTCCAACGTTATCTGCTATAACAGCTGGATTTCTTGGGTCATCCTCTGGAATTCCAGCTTCAACTTTACCTACTAAGTCAGCTCCAACATCAGCAGCCTTTGTATAAATACCTCCGCCTACACGTGCAAAAAGAGCTACTGATGAAGCTCCTAAACTAAATCCAGTAATAATGCTTGCATCTTTAAATATTACATATAATGAACCAACACCTAATAATCCCAATCCAACAACGCTCATTCCCATTACGGAGCCACCTGAAAAAGCTATATTTAATGCTTTATTCATTCCTCCTTCTTTAGCTGCATTCGCAGTCCTTACATTCGCTTTTGTTGCAACATTCATACCATTATATCCTGCAAGAATTGAGAACAATGCACCAAACAGGAATGATACAGCTGTCTGCCAATTAATAGCAAAAATTAAGATAACAAAAAGAACTACAACAAAAAGTGATACTGCTTTATACTCTCTCTTTAAGAAAGCCATTGCTCCCTGTTCTATGTAAGAAGCTATTTCTTTCATCCTATCGTTTCCTGGACTCATTTTTTCAACATAGTTAGCTTTGTACATAGCAAAAATAAGGGCTAATATGCCCACTATGGGAGCAGATATTAATAATAAATCCATATAAACATACCTCCCTATACTATTAAATTGCTGCTAACACTAGCGCAGATATCATAAACACAATTGCTGAAATTGTGGTTATTCTATTAAGCAGATATTCTTTACCCCTTGATTTTGAACTTCCAAAAAAGCTACCATTACCTCCACTTAAAGTTCCTAAGCCCTCTGATTTCTCATCCTGTAATAAAACTGATATAATCAAGGCTATACTTGATATCAAAAATATTACTGTAAACAAAGTTGCCAATCCCTACACCTCCTATATAGAATGATATCATCTATTTATTATTGCCATAAACAAGAATATTTTAACATACAAGCCTGACAAAATCAATATAATTAATCATAAGCCAAAATATAAAGAAATAGTAAGGCTAACCTCACTATTTCTTTATATTATAAAATGCTTCCATTCCTCTGTACTCAGAATTTTCTCCAAGGTAGTCTTCAATTCTCATCAGTTGATTGTACTTAGCAACTCTGTCCGTCCTGGATGGTGCTCCAGTTTTAATCTGTCCCGCATTAATTGCAACAACTAGGTCTGCAATAGTAGTATCCTCTGTTTCTCCGGACCTATGAGAAACAACTGCTGTATATCCATGAGTTTTTGCCATTTCAATTGTATTTAGAGTTTCTGTAAGAGTTCCAATTTGGTTTAGCTTAATAAGTACTGAATTTGCTACTCCTAATTTTATTCCTTTTTCAAGTCTCTTTGTATTTGTTACAAACAGGTCATCTCCAACTAGCTGAATTTTACTTCCCAATCTTTCAGTAAGCTTTTTCCATCCATCCCAGTCTTCCTCAGATAATCCATCTTCAATTGATATAATAGGGTACTTCTCTACTAACCCTTCATAGTAATCAATCATATCATCACTGGTAAGCTCTCTTCCTTCGCTTTCAAGCTTATATATATTTTTGTCTTCATCGTACAATTCTGTAGCTGCTACATCCAGAGCCAACATTACATCTTTACCTGGTTTATATCCTGCTCTTTCAATAGCTTCTACTATTGTCTTCAATGCTTCTTCGTTGCTAGTTAGATTTGGAGCAAATCCACCTTCGTCACCTACTGCAGTATTTAATCCCTTTTCCTTTAGCACAGATTTTAAACTATGGAATATTTCTGCTCCCATTCTTAAAGCTTCTCTAAAGTTAGGAGCTCCTACAGGCATGATCATAAACTCCTGTATATCTACATTATTGTCAGCATGCTTCCCTCCGTTTAATATGTTCATCATTGGAACAGGAAGGACCTTTCCATTAACTCCACCAATATACTTGTAAAGAGGTAATCCCAATTCATCTGCTGCTGCTCTTGCTACAGCTAATGATACTCCTAATATTGCATTGGCACCTAGTTTACCCTTATTTTCTGTTCCATCTAATTCTATCAATAGATTATCTATTCCAACCTGATCAAATACATCTAGTCCAATAATTTCCTCTGCAATTATATTATTTACATTATCTACAGCATTCAAAACGCCTTTTCCCAAATATCTTTTTTTATCTCCATCCCTTAACTCTACTGCTTCAAAAGCTCCAGTGCTAGCTCCTGATGGAACTATTGCCTTCCCATAGGCATCCATTTCAGTCCATACTTCGACTTCAACTGTTGGATTTCCTCTTGAATCCAGTACTTCTCTTGCATAAATATCTGTAATTAAGCTCATTTTTCTTCCTCCTTTTATATGAGTTTTTCACTCAGTTCAAAATAATACCTTGGTTAACATTTGCATATCAGGCTTTCACCCGTCATTTCCTTTGGCTTTTTAAGTCCCATTATATCCAAAATAGTTGGTGATATATCTGCAAGTATTCCTTCTCTTAATTTTACATTTCCTGCACCTACTACTATAAGTGGAACAAGATTTGTAGTATGAGCAGTAATTGGACTATTATCCTTTTCATCAATTAGCATTTCAGCATTTCCATGGTCTGCAGTTATTAATGCCTTGCCACTCTTTTCAAGTAACAGCTCTACTATTTCTCCTAAACATCTATCTACTGTTTCAACAGCTTTAATAGCAGCATCCACCTTGCCAGTATGTCCAACCATATCTGGATTAGCAAAGTTCAGTATTATCAAATCGTATTTATCCATGTTAAGCCTCTTTAGAACTTCATTCTTTACTTCAATAGCACTCATTTCAGGCTTTAAATCATAGGTTGCTACCTTAGGTGAAGGTATTAAAACTCTGTCCTCATTTTCAAAGGGTTTTTCTCTTCCTCCATTAAAGAAAAAGGTAACATGAGCATATTTCTCAGTTTCGGCAATTCTCAGCTGACTTAACCCTAAGTGGCTAATATATTCTCCTAAGGTATTATTAGGTATTTCAGTCTTAAATGCCACATGAACATTTCTAATAGTCTTATCATATTCAGTCATAGTAACAAAGTAGGTATCTACTTCTTTTTCTCTCTTAAATCCTTCAAAATCCCTATCCACTATTGCCCGGGTTATCTGTCTTGCTCTATCTGGTCTGAAATTGAAAAATATTATTGAATCACCATTGTCTATTGTGGCAATAGGTTTACCCTTTTCAGTTATAACCGTTGGCACAATAAACTCATCATTTATACCTTCATCATATGAACGTTGAACAGCATCAATAGGAGAACTGTTTAAGATGCCTTTCCCTTGTACCATGGCTTTATATGCTAATTCAGTTCTATCCCATCTCCTGTCCCTATCCATTGCATAATACCTTCCAGATACAGTAGCAATCTTTCCTACACCAATTTCAGCTATTTTATCTTGTAGTTCTAATAAGTGTTTCTTCCCAATGGTTGGAGGAACATCTCTTCCATCTAAAAAGGCATGAATGTATACATCTTCAAAATTGTTAATTTTACACAGTCTTAGTAATCCATATAAATGGGTATTGTGGCTGTGAACTCCACCATCAGATACCAACCCCATTAAGTGAAGCTTTGAATTGTTCTTCTTTGCATTTATAATGGCATTTAAGAACTCTTCTTTTTCAAAGAAATCTCCATCCTCAATGGATTTAGATATTTTAGTCAGTTCCTGATATATAATCCTGCCTGAACCAATATTTAAGTGTCCTACTTCGGAGTTACCCATCTGCCCTTCTGGCAATCCTACAGCTAATCCACTTGCTCTTAATCTGGTATTGGGGTATTTCTCCATTAACCTGTCGAAGTTTGGAGTATTAGCTAAATAAATAGCATTACCTTCATAGCCCTTTCCAATACCCCAACCATCTAGTACTATTAACATTACTGGATTTTTCTTCATAATTATTTCCTCCATCAATAATTCACAATATCTATAAAATCTTCAGCTATTAGGCTAGCTCCCCCCACTAATGCTCCGTCTATTTCTTCTTTGTCCATAAGCTCTTTAATATTATCTGGTTTAACGCTTCCTCCATATTGGATTCTTATAAGGCTTTTAGATTCATCATCATACATGTTTCCTATTATATTCCTTATGAATCCACACATTTTATTTGCTTCATCACTTGATGCTGTTTTCCCTGTTCCTATTGCCCAAATAGGTTCATATGCAATTACAATATCTCTTATGTGGATTTTGTCTATTCCTTCAAAAGCTTTTATGAGCTGATTTTTCACTATTTCTTTCTGAATATTTTTTTCTCTTTCTTTTAAAGTTTCTCCAATGCATACTATAGGTTTTATATTGTGTTTTAAAGCCGATTTAATCTTCATGTTTACAGTTTTATCAGTTTCATTAAAATACTCTCTTCTTTCAGAATGGCCAATTATGCAATAATCAATTCCTATTTCTTTTAACATTAGCGGGGATATTTCTCCAGTATAAGCTCCTTTATCTTCCCAGTGCATATTTTGAGCAGCCAATTTGATTTTAGTATCTTTCAAATGCTTTTTCACTTCGTAAAGACTGGTAAAAGGAACTGCCACTACTACTTCAACTTTGCTATTAAGCATTGTACTCTTTATTCTCTCAACTAAATCTATGGATTGAGAAATGGTATTGTTCATCTTCCAATTACCAGCAATTATAGGGGTACGCATTTTATCACCTCCTATTTGTCATCAATTGCAGCAATTCCAGGTAAAATCTTCCCTTCTAAAAACTCTAATGAGGCTCCCCCTCCAGTTGAAATATGTGTCATGTTTTGAGAGTAACCTGCTTTTTCTACTGCAGATGCACTATCTCCACCACCTACTATTGTTATAGCATTTGCTTCTGCCATTGCCTTAGCTATTGCATCTGTACCTTTCTTAAAGTTTTCCATTTCAAATACTCCCATAGGACCATTCCAAACTATAGTCTTAGCCTTTTTAATTTCTTCTGTAAAGGCTTTGATACTTTCTTCTCCCATATCCATTCCCATCATGTCTTCAGGTATTTTATCTATAGTTACAGTTTTATACTCAGCATCATTACTAAATTCAGAAGCAACAACTATATCTACTGGTAATAATAGTTTTACACCTTTTTCTTCTGCTTTTTTCATTAATTCTCTTGCTAATTCCAACTTATCCTCTTCAACTATACTTGTTCCAATTTCATAATTTTGAGCTTTAAAGAAAGTGTAAGCCATTCCTCCTCCAATTATTATTGAATCTACCTTGTTTAATAGATTATCAATTACACCAATTTTATCAGAAACTTTAGCCCCACCAAGAATCGCCAAAAATGGTCTTTCAGGTTTTTCAAGAGCATTACCCATTACAGTAATCTCTTTTTCTACCAGAAATCCTACTGCTGATGGCAATATATTTGAAATTCCTACATTTGATGCATGAGCCCTATGACAAGTTCCAAAGGCATCATTTACATATAGGTCACCTAAGGATGCTAATTCCTTTGCAAAATCCTCTCCATTTTTTGTTTCTTCTTTTCTAAATCTAGTATTCTCTAATAAAACTACTTCCCCTTCCTTCATATTGAAAACAATTTCTCTCACACTGTCACTTACTACTCTATCGTCTTTAGCGAATACTACTTTTTTATCCAATAGCTCAGAAAGCCTTTTTGCTACTGGCTCTAAACTATATTTAGGACTTGGTTCTCCTTTTGGTCTTCCAAGATGGGACATTAAAATTACCTTTGCATTATTTTCTATTAAATAATTAATAGTAGGTAATGAACTTCTTATTCTTCTATCATCCGTAATATTCAAATTTTCATCCATAGGTACGTTGAAATCACATCTTACCAATACTCTCTTACCTTTTACATCTAAATCCTTAATGGTCTTTTTATTTAACATAAAATCACCCCTTGGAAACTATTATCTTTTGAAAAATGGGATGGCATGGAAACCATCCCTGCCATTATAAATTAGTATTATTTACTTAACCCTACTTGTTTGCAACTAATTTTACAAGGTCAACAACTCTGCATGAATATCCCCATTCGTTGTCATACCAAGCTACTACTTTTACCATATTATCTATTACCATTGTCAATAGTCCATCAACTATTGAAGAACGAGGATCTCCTTTATAGTCCATCGATACTAATGGTTCTTCTGAATATCCTAGTATTCCCTTCATTTCACCTTCACTTGCTTCTTTAAGTGCAGCATTTACTTCTTCAACAGTAGTCTTCTTTTCAACTTCAAATACTACATCTACTATTGAAACGGTAGGCGTTGGAACTCTCATTGCAAATCCGTTTATTTTTCCTTTTAATTCTGGTATTACTAATGCTGCTGCCTTCGCAGCTCCTGTTGTAGTTGGGATAATTGATTCTGCTGCTGCTCTTGCTCTTCTTAAATCCTTATGTCTCTTATCCAATATTTGCTGGTCATTGGTATAAGAATGTACAGTTGTCATCATTGCAGTTTTTACCCCAAATTTTTCTACAATAACTTTTGCTACTGGTGCAAGACAGTTTGTTGTACAGGATGCATTTGAAATTATGTTGTGCTTTTCAGGGTCATAATCCTTGTCGTTTACTCCAATTACTATAGTTATATCTTCATTTTTCCCTGGTGCAGTAAGTATTACCTTTTTAGCTCCAGCATTAATATGTTTCATAAGTCCATCTCTATCCCTGAAAGCTCCAGTAGAATCGATAACTAGGTCTACTCCTAACTCCTTCCAAGGAATCTCAGCTGGATCTCTGTGAGCTACAACCTTTATCTTCTTGCCATTTATAACAAGGCCATCTTCTGCTACTTCTACAGTTCCATTGAATTTACCATATAAAGAATCATATTTAAATAGATGTGCTAATGTATTTAAGTCTCCTGATGCATTTAATGCAACTAAGTCAAAATCCTCTGTGTGATTTTCTTCAAAATAAATCCTTAATACGTCTCTTCCAATTCTACCAAATCCGCTTAATCCTACTTTCATACTCATTTAAATTCCTCCTTATAATTTATATTATAAAAGCTACTTGGTAGCTTTATTGACAATTTTAATAATTCTATTGGCAGCTGCCTCATCTGTAACAATGGTCATATCTTTTCTCAAAGAAGAAACAGCTAAAATGGCTTCAGCCTTCTTTTCTCCACCTGCTACACCTATAACAGATGGTATTTTTTTGAAAGAATCTAGAGTTATACCTACTGTTAATGTACTCCATACTTCAGAACCATTAATATCAAAATAGTGACCAAATGCCTCTCCTACTGCTTTTCTACCATTGATTAACTCCATTTGCTCCTTAGAAAGTTGCCTTCTACTAGCCATCACATCTGCTCTTCCTATACCAAATACCAACAAATTCATTTTATCTAAAAGCTCTATAACTTCTTTAACATCTGGCAATTCTAAAAGAGCCTCTAAAGTATTCTGGTCTATATTATCAGGTACATGAAGAAGCTTATAACTGGCATCTATTTTTTTTGCTATCTTTGCAGCTATGCTATTAGATTGAGTTTCCACATCTTTCCCTAGCCCGCCTCTAGCTGGTATAATCTGAACATCTTTGGCTATTTTACCCTTTGGCATTTCTTCTGCAACTTTAGCCATAGTTGTTCCACCTGTAATTCCTATTATAAAATCATCTTTTATAATCCTTTGCATGTATACAGAAGTAGCTTTAGCCATATCTTTCAATACTAATTCATTTTCATCGGCATTTCCTGGTACAACTATTACATTATTGACTTCTAATATCTCATGTAAAGCCTTCTCCAGTTCAGAAATACCTCTTAATTCCCTTATAACATCATCTAGACTATCAATAAGATTTTTTCCTTCTTCAGTAACATACATACCCATAGTTTCAATGTTTATAAGACCTTGTTTTTTTAAAATACTAACTTCGGTTCGAATTGTTCTCTCTCCCATATCTAGCTTTAAAGCAAGACTTCTTCTACCAATAGGTTCATTATATAAAATATTTCTCAAAATGTTGTATCTCATCTCCAATATGTCGATGATTTCCGGAACTATTTTCTTCTCCAGGTCAATTAAGTTCATAAACAACACCTCTTGTAGTGTATAACTTATAGTATGTAATATTTAGCAATAATTATTATTTGGGTCAAGTTAAGTCCCTCATGTATAATTTTTGTCCCAGTATGTATAAAAAATATATGCCATATCTTGACAACAATATTATAAATCATATGAACATGAAATTCAAGAAAAAAAGTAAAAGGCTCTGTATTAGTTTACAGAGCCATGTTCTTCTATCTATTTAGTATTTTTGATATTACCAAATCTAATAATTGTGGTGTCCTGTAGAACAAGTCATTCTTGTTCACTCTTTCTGTATACTTATGAAGGTCTTTTCCCCATGGTCCTACATTTAATACAGGCATGGAAATTTCCTTAATAATCTCCAATGGTATATAATATACATCTCCCCACATAAGCATATTTTCTCCTATATAATCAATATCCTCTTGACTAGAAACTGACATCGCATAGCTTAAATCGGATATTCCAGTAAAATAGTTTTCAACCTTATATTCTTCATTGAAATTCTCTTTAGCATAGGCTTTAATATCTTCTATAACTGAATCTATTTCCTTTGCTTTCTCACCTAACATTAGATTATTTGTACTTGGATAATATGGAGGTGTTAACGCAAGTATAACCATTGGTGATTTATCCTTTACATATTCAAGTGTTTTTTCAATTATCATATTTGCTGATTCTATAATTGTAATTTCATTTCTATTGAATCTCTCTTTTATTTCATCCATAAGAACCTTAAAGGCTTCTTCAAATTCCTCTCCTGAATCATTAATTGCTTCTTTATACAATTCAGAATAAAATTTAACCTTAGGTTCCCAAGGCAATGGTTCAAACTCTATTCCAGCAATTTGTGTATATGCTTTGTAGTCTTTATTCATATCATCAATTACTTTCTTGAAAGAATCCATAGAAATATCCTTTAACTCTTCCATAATAGATTTTGGTGATCTTGCTAAAGGCAATATACTCATATATCCACATGAAGCAATTGGCAATGATACATCATATACCATCTTCCTATCTTTATGGTATAACCAGGTAGGCGCTGGATTTGTTGTTGTTCCAACTTTCTCTATAAAGTTAGGATTTAATTCTGTCCTTCTGATTATTTCTGATAACAGGTTAATTGGATTTAAACCTGAATATACCTGTCCTACATGAGCCAGTTTGCCACGAACATAAAATACAGGCATGATTTTCCCTATGGAACCATCATATATTGTTGGGCGCAAATCTTTTCCTCTTTCGTGAGGTTCTGAGTTAAGCATTAGTTTAAACTCAAGACCATATTTCTCCTTCAAAGATTTCAAAAGAACTGCAGCTCCCCTCATACCTGCTGATAAATTCTCCTCATCTGGAACAGCAATTAATACAATATTTCCTTTAAAATTTGAATCCTTACTATATTCCTCAATAAGAGAAAGCTGAATAGCTCCTCCACCTTTCATATCGCTAACACCACGTCCAAACAGCCATTCATCACTAAATAAATCTTCCTTTACCTCACTTGAAAATTCCATTTTTCCTTCCTTAAATGCTTTCATAAGCTCATAGGGACTTCTTGCTAATGGTTCTAGAATTCCATAATCCTTTGTCTCTACAGTATCATAGTGATGAATAAAAACTATAGTATCATTTCCTTCTCCCTTCAATAAGCACCATGGAACCTTTCTATCCAAGTAATCATCTGGTATATCAAACAATCCGCATTTATCTGGATTATTTTTGAAGTATTCTACCTTATTAAACCATTCTTCATAAAACCTTTCTACATTTCTTTCTTCTTTTGAGTTTGTATCAGTTTTTGTGCCTACATACTTTAATATATTTTCTTCAATTATGTTTTTTATATTGTCCTTGTTAAACCTCATAAATATCCCTACTTTCAAGTATTATAGTATTTCTGAAAAAAAGGCTAATCCTTTTGTTACATTAGCAAAAGTGTTTCTCTTTAATTATTTTTTCAATTTGTGATACAAATCCTCCCTTCTTTAAGTTGCATATGTAAAATAATTGCTATATTTGCTGTATAACTTTATTATATTTTCAATTTGCTTAATTATCAATAAATTATTAGTATTATTTAAATTATATATTTCTTTTCTGACCACAAAAAAAGACCAATTTTCATGGTCTTTCTGATAATAAACTATAATTCTCAAGGTTATCTAATATCTCTTTCTCATTGAAGATGATGGGATATTCATTTCATCTCTATATTTAGCAACAGTTCGTCTTGAAATACTAATTCCTCTATCCTTTAATAAATCTGATATTTTTTGATCACTCAATGGTTTCTTAGGATTTTCTCCATCTACAATTTCCTTAATCATAGCCTTTATGCTTGTTGATGATACATCACTTCCCTCATTAGTGGAAAGTCCACTGCAGAAAAAATATTTCAACTCATATAACCCTCTAGGAGTCTGTACATATTTACCATTAGTAGCTCTACTAACAGTGGATTCATGCATATTAATATCTTCTGCAATTTCTTTCAGTGTCAAAGGTTTAAGAGCTTTCTCTCCTACCTCAAAGAACTCCTTCTGATGCTTAATAATTGATTTTACCACATTATATATGGTCATCCTTCTCTGTTCAATACTCCTTATGAGCCACATAGCTGATGCTAATTTCTCCTTCAGGAATTCAGCCGCTTCAACATCATTTTCTTTTCTAATCATTTCCCTATAAAACTTGTTAATATTCAGTCTGGGAGCAGTAATATCATTTAAATTTACTACATATTCTCCGTCAACATAGTCTATTATTACATCAGGAATAATATATCTTACGTTCCCTGAATTGTCCCCAAAACATCTTCCTGGTTTAGGCTCTAATGTCCTAATGTAATCGAATATCTCTTGAACTTCAATTTGATCTATCCCTAGCTCATTGGCAATTTTTGAAAGTCTATTGTATGCTAACTCATCCAGATATTTATTAATAACAATTTCTACATTGGGATTAACTGATTTGTCTTCTCGAATCTGAATTAAAAGGCATTCTTTAAGATTTCTTGCACCTACTCCGGGAGGATCAAAAGTCTGTATAATACCTAAAACGTTTTCAATCCTTTCAGGATTTAATCCTGTTTCCTTTGATAGTTGCTCTATGGAGGCCATTAAATATCCATTATCATCAATATTTTCTATAATAATTTTTCCAATCATAAGGTCAATGGGATTTAACTTTAATACATTCAGCTGAAATATTAGATATTCCTTAAGAGAAGATGAAACACTTACGAAATTTTCGTAATTATATTCTTTTTCGTTCTTGTCCACTTGTGGTCTATAACTAATATCATCATATTTTTCAATAAAATCCTTCCAATCTATTTCATCTTTCTCTCTATGATAATCATCTATATTCTCATACTCCATTTCTATGTTAACAGGCTCTAGCATTGGGTTTTCTTCAATTTCCTTTTTTAAATACTCATTTAATTCCTGACAGTTAAATTGCAGTAACTGTATGGCTTGTCTTAGTTCGGGTGTCATTACTAATTTTTGTACCTGTTCCAGAGCTAGGTTATATCCTAATTTCATTGAGCTCACTCCCAAAATTTCAAATTGATATATTCAATAATGCTAGTATATATCTACTTAGATTATAGTACTATTATATCAAAAATATGAATAAAGTTCAAAATCCATTAAAAAAACTTTTAGTCTATTAAAAGACTAAAAGTTTTTCTATACCAGAATATTTATCTTGAAGACTTATCATATGGAACTCCCTCGGCTTTAGGAGCTCTTGATTTCTTGGAAGTAAATGCAAGAACCACCATTGTAGCAACATATGGTAACATCTTATAAAATGTTTGATTGATTCCAAGATTGTATAAAAAGGGTATTAGAGAAATTGAATAGGCTAAGGTTCTAAGGAAAGCAAAGAACAGTGATGCCAAAAATATCTTTCCTGGTCTCCATTGTCCAAATATCATAACAGCTAAAGCTAAGAATCCAAATCCAGCTACACCTGTATGTCCATTTACATTTCCATCCATAACCCCTACAGAATAGAAAAAGCCTCCAATACCTCCAAGAATACCTGAAATAGTTACACCTGCATATCTCATTCTATATACATTAATACCTACAGAATCAGCAGCGTGAGGATGTTCTCCGCATGCACGAAGCCTTAATCCAAATTTTGTTTTATAAAATAAAATAGTAGCTATTATAAGAAAGAACATACCTATTATAACTGTCAAGTAAGTTTTTTGGAAAAACATTTTTCCTAATATTGGAATATCGCCTAATACCGGTATTTTCTGAATATAAAAGTTAACATTTGTTGTAACACCATCACTATTGAAATACATCTTTGAAAACAATAGTATAACTGCTGGTATTAGCATATTAAGTGCAGTTCCGCTAATAACTTGATTTGCTTTCATGTTAACTGCTGCAAAGGACAAAAGCAAAGAATAAATTATACCTGCTACTGCTGCAATCAACATACCTAACAATAATATAGTTTGAGGTTCTAATCCTAGGTCCTGTACAAAATATACAAACAAAGCTCCAAAGTAAGCCCCAAAAAGCATTATTCCCTCAAGGGCTATATTCACTACACCACTTGTTTCACTAAACATACCGCCTAAGGCAACAAGAAGCAGTGGTATGGCTACAGGAAGCGTATTTTGAATCAGATAATATACTATTTCCATTATTCCGCCTCCTTTATTTCATTATCCTTATAGTCATCAATATCCTTCTGTTCTTTGCTAAAACGTTTTTTAATAAATCCTAGCAATGCAGAATTCATTATCATAGAAAATGCAGAGAAATATATTATAACAGCTATAACAACATCTATTATTTCAGGTTTGTATCCTACAAGGCTTGCCAAAGTACCTCCACGTTGTATATGAGAAATAAATATAGCAGAAAATATGGTTCCTATAGGATGAGAATTGCCTAGAAGAGCAACAGCCATACCATTGAAACCGTTAGCAGCTATTATATTGATTGGTTCATAAGTCATACTGCTACCTGCTATAGAAGATGGTGCTAATATAGCAAAGGCTCCTCCAAGACCTGAAAGTCCTCCTGCAATTGCCATTGTAATTATAATATTCCTTTTCCCTTTCATTCCAGCATATTCGCTGGCAAATCTATTATATCCAGTAGCTTTCAATTCATAACCAAATGTAGTTTTTTGTAGAACAATGTATAGAATTATTCCTACTATTATTGCTAAAATAATACCCACATTTACATTCGAGTTTGGAATACCCAAAGATGGTATCTGAACATCTGCTGGTAAATATCTAGTTCTGGTCTTTTCAGGCACATACATTATTGAGTTTCCTTGTATAAGCATATCTACTAGATACATTCCAATATAATTAAACATTATTGATGTAATTACTTCATTTACATTCAGCAGAGCTTTGAAAAGTCCTGGGATTACTCCCCATATCATCCCTCCAACAAATCCAGCTAGACATGCTACGATCCAATGGATACTACCAGGCATATCCCACATAAATCCTACATAAAGTGCAAAAAACATACCCATGGTATACTGACCAGATGCACCTATATTGAATAATCCCATTTTAAAAGCAAATCCAACAGATAATCCAGTCATTAATATTGGTGTAGCAAAATAGAAGACATCACCAATTCTCCTAAATCCACCAAAGACTACATATTTAAAACCTTCTAGAGCATTAGCTGGTGCTGCAACCAGCATTACTAGAAATCCAAATATTAAGCCAAGGACTATGGCCATCAGCGCTGATAAAAATGAAGAAAAAGCGCTGCTATCTATAATATTTTTTAAATTGTATTTGTTTTTATTTAATGAACTATTTTTCTCCTGCATCATTAATCTCCTTTACAACATCACGTTTTGCGCCAGACATGTAAAGTCCAAGCTCCTCAACAGTTGTTGTTTTAGGGTCAAGTTCCCCTACGATTTCTCCTTCATAGATAACTAGAATGCGATCGCTTATATCCATGACCTCATCTAGTTCTAAAGATACTAAAAGAACTGCCTTTCCTGCATCGCGTCTTGCAACAAGCTGTTTGTGTATATATTCTATAGCACCTATATCGAGTCCTCTTGTAGGTTGCACTGCTACTAAAAGTTCATGTTCCTTGTCAATTTCTCTTGCAATAATAGCTTTTTGCTGATTACCTCCGGACATGCTTCTTACTATTGTCACTGGTCCCTGTCCAGACCTTATATCATATTCATCAATAAGTTTTTCAGCATATTTTCTTACTGAATCAAATTTAATGAATCCCTTGTTTTGAAACTCTGGCTGCCAATACCTTTGAAGTACCAGATTTTCCTCTAATTTATAATCTAAAACTAGACCATGTTTATGCCTATCCTCTGGTATATGGCTCATTCCTTTTATTGAACGTTCTCTAATAGATGCTCTGGTTATATCGTGCCCATTAAGAATGATTTTGCCTGAACTGGGTTTTTCCAACCCTGTAATTGCATTCACAATCTCTGTTTGACCATTTCCATCAATACCAGCAATACAAACTATTTCTCCAGCTCTAACATCAAAGGATACATCTTTTACTACATTTTTCCCATGAGTCTTTGATACTACATTTAGATTTCTGACTGAAAGTACAACATCTCCTGGTTTGCTTTCTTTTTTATTTACACTAAAGCTTATATCACGTCCTACCATCATTCTTGAAAGCTCTTCTTTGGTAGTATCTTTTACATTTACAGTGCCTATACATTTTCCTTTTCGAAGTACTGTGCATCTGTCTGCAACTTCCATTATTTCGTTAAGCTTGTGAGTAATGAAAAGTATGGATTTTCCTTCCTTAGCAAATCCTTTCATGATTTGAAGAAGCTCTCTAATTTCTTGAGGTGTCAAAACAGCTGTAGGCTCATCAAATATTAGTATTTCATTTTCCCTATATAGCATCTTTAGAATTTCAACTCTCTGCTGCATTCCTACAGTTATATCTTCAATATAAGCATCAGGATCAACCTTAAGCCCATATTTTTCACTTAATTCCATAACCTTTTTCCTAGCCTCATTTTTTTGAAGAAATCCCATTTTATTAGGTTCAACACCTAGAATAATATTTTCAAGAACTGTGAAAATCTCTACTAGCTTAAAATGCTGATGAACCATCCCAATACCTAAAGCATTGGCATCATTTGGGTTATTTATTTTTACAACTTCTCCATTTTTTCTTATCTCCCCGCTATCAGGTTGATAAAGTCCAAATAGTACACTCATAAGAGTAGACTTTCCTGCACCGTTCTCTCCCAGTAATGCATGAATCTCTCCTCTTTTTAATTTTAGGGTGATATTGTCATTAGCAATAATACCCGGAAATCTTTTGGTAATGTTAAGCATTTCAATAATATAATCTCCCATATCAACCACTTTCACCATTTATTTTTAGATTATTATACACAGTTTTACTTTTAATAAAATGGAGGGGCTTAATTGCCCTCCATTTATATTATACTCTTTAAAAACTAAAATAACAAATTTTATAAATCAAATTATCAATTATCTTGTAGTAACATTAACCTTAACAAGATTTAATCCACTTTCAAGCTCTTCAGCTGTAGCATAGCCTGATGGATCTTTTACTTCTATTGTACGGATAGGTTTTACAGTACCATCAACAAGTTTAGCATATACTTCTTCGTATTGCTCTTTTGTAAAGGACTCAAACCTATCAAATGCATCTGCATTTTCATCACCAATTACTGTTGTTGGAAGACCTACGCCATCATTAGATGCATTGAAATATGTTGTCTTTCCTGCGTATTGATCCCAACTGTTAGTCTTATAAATAGATTCAAGAACTTGAATTACTGAAGCAGAAAGACCTTTTGTAGCTGATGTTATAACTGTTTCACTATCATATCTTTGGTCTACGTCAACTCCTATAACCTTTCCTCCTGCTTCACTAGCAGCTGACATTACTGACTTACCAACAGAACCACCACATGCAAATATTACTTCTGTACCTTCCTGATACATTGTTCTTGCAGTTGCTTTGTTTGTATCGTTTTCTTCAAAGTTTCCGGTATAGTGATAAATTACCTGTACTGATCCATCTGGAAGACCAAGTTCTCTGGCAGCATCTTCAGCTCCTTGTAGGTATCCATAACCAAAAGCTTGTACAGCTGGTACTGCCATACCACCCATAAATCCAAGTTTTCTCATTCCATCCATAACTGCTGCATATCCTGCCAAATATCCTGATTGCTCCTCAGCATACATGATACTTGCAACATTATCCTTTATTGTAGTATCTGTATAGTCTGGATTATGTGGAGCGCCATCTAGAAGTATGAACTTAACATCTGGATATTTATTTTGGGCTTCATATATTGGTACTTCAAATAGGTATCCAGGAGTAACAATTACTTTTGCACCACCTTGAACAGCAAGGTCTATAGCTGCCAAATAACCGGCATCTGAAGCTTCTTCAGGTTTGATGTAAGTATGTGAAATACCTTCCTTTTTTGCAAATTCTACTACACCTTCCCATGAACCCTGGTTAAAGGATTTGTCATCGATGTTACCCTTGTCTGTAATCAGGGCAATTTCATAGCCTTCAGATGATTGCTTGTTTCCGCCACATCCTGTCAAAGTTGCAATCATTAGCACCATTACTAAGGAAATTGCTAATATTTTTTTCATTTTAACTCCCCCTTCTCATCTTGTTTAATAAACATTTATATATATAATTTATTCTGAATAAATTATATATATGAAAATATAAGCTAATACTATGTACAAACAAGTTTAGCAGTTATATTATATAATACTTTTTTGTTATTTTCAATGAATAAAGTATGTATTAAAGCACAAAATACCGCTCCCAATTTAATCAGGAGCGGAATCATATTAGCATATATTAGATTTTCCAGCCAGATATCCTGCTTTAGTCAATACTTCAACAGCCTTTGAAAGAGAGTTTCCATTCACCATTACTACCGGACCTGTACATCCCATTCCGCTTTCAGCATATATGCCTTCTTTCCATAAAGCCCTGACGGCATCCTCAAGGTCCATAATATCTACACCTGCAATTCCTTCTGTAACAACTTCCTTTGGTGGTGCTTCAACATTTTCACTGCTCTCTGATTTCTTTTCAGCCTTTGTCAATCCTTCCAGCACTTCCTTTAATCCTGCCTTGTTAGCCTTTTCAAATTCAGATTTTGCAATGTCTTTAATATTTCCTTTTACTATGCTAGCACCGTAGCTTATGGCATTTGCAATTACAGGTGCACCTGAAGCTCTGGATATAATTAATATAAGCCGTTCATATCCTTCGCCTATTCCAGGTCCATATCCATATCCTAGGGATTCATAGCTTCCACCAGTTGTATATGAGGAAAACACCTTCATGAGAATATTCCCTGTCAAAGTATCAGTAACCATTACATCAGGCACTCCGGCAAGCAGGTCATTTCCTCTCATTACGCTTCCACCATCAGCCCTTATGGATTCTGTCAGGTTGATGTTGTAGCCTCTTTCTATTAATTCATAAAAGGCTCTTTCAACCTGTCTTGCTCCATCTACATTTAATATTCCAACTGTAGGGTTTTCAATTCCCAGTGCTTTAGCGGTAATAATGCCGTATATGCCGTTCTTTACCATTGCTTCCACCCTATGAGGTGATGAAGTGCCAGTTGTAGTTGCTATAATCATTTCCTTGCCTTTCCCTGGAGTTATAACTCTTCCTACTGTTGAAACTCCTATTGGAAAGCTGTAGTGCATTGTTACGCATGCATCTATTTCACCGCTATCTAGCATCTCCTCCATCTTCTTATAGCCTTCTTCTTCATTTTCCACAACTACCTGGGTTAACCTGGAGTCGGATTTTGGCCCAATTAATACTACTTCTATTGAAGAATCCCTGCTCTGTGCCATTTCTGCACCTTCAATTACGTTTTTTACTCCGTGTTCGCTTCCTAAAGTGGTAATGCCTACTCTTACTTTTTTGCCAAATTGACCAGTTTCAATAGCATCAGCTATATCGTTAAACACATTACCTATCAGTTTTCTTATATCTTTTTCTGCCATTTTATCACCTCTAATCCTGAAGTAGATGAGAAGCAAAATCTCTCATAGCTTCAGCAACAAGCCTTCTTATTTCTTCTTCTGATACGCCCTTTTCTTCCTCAACTTTTCCTGGATTCTTTTCAATAATTATTGATACTCCATCAAACAGATTGGTCATTCTGCCTAAGAATAGACTACCCTTTCCTATTATCATAGCCCTTTGTATTTTACCCTCAAGTATATCCTCTCTTGCAAATCCTAGATATGGAACTCCTGATGGTATATGGCCTTGAGTTGGTGCCCATCCGGTCATACCATGCTTCTTTATAAAGTCATTTATTTCAGCTCTTTCAATATCCTTTCTTGTTACTCCCAATGCTCCTATCATCTTGAAGTTAGCCATTGGAACATCTCCAGCTCCTGCTGGTTTTGTTATTTCAGGATTTTGCATTTCTGCTGAATACTTATCTATGTCAGTTATCTTTAATCCAGCCTTGTTCAATGGAACAGTTACCAGAGAAGTCATAACAGCCTGTGGTGATGAGCCTGTTCCTACTGTATGTCTTCCAATCAGGTCTGTTCTTAATATTGGATTTACTCCGTCATTTTCACCCAATAATACTGCAAAACCTCCTATTACGTCTTCCAATATTGGCATATTCTTTTCTACATGGCTTTTGCCATTCATGCCAAGCTTTGCTGTTGAACCACCTGCAAGTACTACTACATTTTTAGCAGCCTTGGATTCTATTAAGGACGCAGCTATTATCAATGCATGGGTTGGTGCTGCACAGAATCCTCTAGTATCTGAACCGGTGGCATTTTTGAATCCTACTATTTCAGCTATGGATTTTGCAAAGTTTCCTCCGCCTCTTTGATTCATATCTCCGCATGCTTCTTCTGAACACTCAATTACATATTCTATATCATCCGGATTTATATTGTTCTTTGCTATAAGGTTCAAACCTGCTAATACTCCTGAAGCCTTCACGACAAGGTTTTCAAATAGAACATGGGCATTCAGGTTTTGATCCACATCATGAGCTCTCTTTACGCATCCTACAGTTTTCCCATCCAATACTATAGGCTCTGCTCCCTGCTCTTCAATCAGCTTTTCGATAACATTCAAATCTTCTCCGGATTTCAATCTGGCAATCAGATCTTCCCTCATTAATGGATGAGCTTCTAATTTTGCCTTTACTTCCTTTGTAAATTCATCAGTAAGTTTTACTAAATCAAAAGTATCTACAATCTTCATAAGGCCTATGAATTCATCTTCTGGCATTATTTCCCCATATTTTCCGTTTCTGTCTGCTCCCTCTAAAAGGTTTTCATACCAGGGCTGTGGATGATTATTAAGCTCTTCAGGCTTGAAATTCCCAATGTATACCTGATTTGGCAGATAGCCTACTGCCTCTTCATAGCTACGTAAATGGTTTGGTAACTTTTTTAGGTATTCTGAATTAGGGTTTATTACTCTCTCTGTAGTTTGTGTTGTTCCGTTATTTAGTACCATATCCCTAGCATGTACTAAAATATAGCTAGTTCCTTTTACAACTGCATAATTCATACAGCCACCTCCAGCATTATAGTAATTAGGGTTGATTTCTAAAAATGGGTGATGAAAATCACCCATTTTTAGAAATATTAATCTTCAAATACAGTTTGGTCTTCTACTTCTGTCTGTAAAGCTCTTAATGCCTTTTCAACTAACTTCCTTCTCAAAGCCTTTTCATCCTCTGGACTTAAGGCTGGGTTTCCTAGTGGGTGAGGTATAGCTACTGCTGGTACAATTCTATTTGCTCCAACTGTCAGTGAAATTGGTACTACTGTACATATATGAACTACAGGCAATCCTGCACGTTCAATTTCTTTTACCATCGTTGCACCGCAACGTGTACAGGTACCTCAGGTGGAAGTTAGTATAACTGCGTCAACTCCGGCTTCCTTTAGTTCTTTTCCTATTTTTTCTGCAAAGGCTTTTGCACTCTTAACAGCAGTTCCATTTCCTACTGTTGCATAATAGTATCTGTGAAGCTTGCCTATCTTTCCTTCTCTTTCCATTTCTCTTAGAACATCTACTGGCAGTACCCTGTCTGGATCCTCGTTTGCATATACTGGGTCATATCCACCATGAGCTGTTTGATGGTCTTCACTTGTCAGGTTGTTAAATCCTTCTATATCATATTTACCGTATTTAGAAGCTGAAGATGATTCGATATGGTCTGGATTTCCCTTTGGTACAATACCACCAGATGTTACTAAGGCAATTGTAGCCTTTGTAATATCCTTTACTGCTGGATTTGGTTTAACCCTGTCAAAGTCAGGCATTGGATATTCAGTTACGAATTCCTCGCCTTTAAGTTTCTTAATGAGCATTTCAACAGCTCTTTCAGATCCCCTCTTGTCTGTGAAGAAGTTCTTTCTTATGCCTCTAGCAATATAGTTTTCTTCTTCTGGGGAACCTATTTCTTCACCTCTAGCCAATTTCAGTGCTAATGGCACCATCTTAGAAACTGCGTCTCTCATTCCAGCAGCACTGTTCTTTGTAGCTACTATATATATGCTCTTCTTAAACATGTCAACTCCGGGGTTTTCCTCATACATAGCTGTTAATGCTGGAATTCCAAGCTCTTTCTGAACAGCATCTGTAATTGTACCGCATGCTACACCATACCTACCTGCGTTAAATGCTGGTCCTGCTATGAATAAATCTGGGTTGTATTTCTTAACCATTTCCAGTATTTCAGCTTTGGCTTCTT
>ENA-OWOZ01000169-OWOZ01000169.1-bioreactor-metagenome-genome-assembly--contig:-NODE-169-length-93363-cov-21.323328_pt1 | contig 93363 bp, 69 predicted proteins | sample MGYA00238140_ERZ651804 | MGnify/ENA primary metagenome ERZ651804 (study PRJEB26910, sample SAMN07631232) | bioreactor metagenome | isolation source: Switchgrass digestor | place: USA: Dartmouth...
TCTTTGGTTATTAAACATTTTACAATGGATTACCATGAGTTTTCTATATATTACGGCATTTTATTTTACAACTTCCCCCAAAAGGTTAAGTTATTTTCACATATACCTCCCTGTTTCTCGGTCCGTCAAACTCACAAAAATATATCCCCTGCCACGTGCCCAAAAGAAGTCTGGAGTTTTCAATAATTATCTGCTGTGAAGAGCCAAACAGGCTAGCTTTTATATGGGCGGCGGAATTTCCTTCGCCGTGGGAGTAACCATCCTCAAAAGGAACAATTTTATTTATCTCCGTCAGAATGTCTGACACCACATCCGGATCCGCATTTTCATTTATCGTAATTCCCGCAGTGGTATGGGGAACAAAAACAGTGCAGATTCCGGACTTTACCCCGGACCTTTCCACAACCTGTTGAACTTTTGAAGTTATATCAATCATGGCCGTTCTTGCCGAAGTTCTTATACTAAGCCTTTCCAGCATCTTCCCACTCCTTGTCTCTTATTTTTATATTATTTCTTCCTTTTTCCTTATTTATAATTCTATTTCTTCACCAATTTTTCTGCAAGGGCATTTAAATCTTTTTCCGAAAAGGATACCCGGCAAAAAGTTTGGAAATACTTATTAATTAACAGGTTGAATTTTTAAGCAAACAGTCTTAAAATAATTTGGTGCAAGACAATTTTCAAAACAAAGTTTACAAAAATCAAACATAATAAAAGTAATGCGAGGTAATGGTATGCGGCTGAGAAAAAAACCTTGGGCAAGGCCTGCACTGGAAGCATGCAGTTTTTTTGTCATCAATCCGACAGAATATAAAGGAAAATGGCGCGAAGTATTCGGCAATTCCAACGAGATATGGTTGGAACTTGGGTGCGGTAAAGGAGGCTTCATATCAAAGCTTGCTTCTACCAATCCCGATAAAAATTTTATTGCCGTTGATATTAAAGATGAAGTGCTGGCCCTCGCAATGAAAAAAATCGAAAATGAATATGCTTTGATTGGCGCTGAGACAAAAAACATCCGGCTTATGGCCCATGAAATAATGCTTATTCACAGAATGCTGGATGAAAACGATCAAATTGGCAGAATTTTTATAAATTTCTGCAATCCCTGGCCTAAAAACCGTCACAAGGCAAGGCGTCTTACGCATCCAAACCAGCTGAACCAGTATAGAACGTTTCTGGCTCCCAATGGACAAATTTGGTTTAAAACCGACGACACGATGTTGTTTCAGGATTCTATAAAGTATTTTGAACAATGCAACTTCAATATCGTTTATCTGACCGAAGATTTGCATGCAAGCGGTTTTGAAGGTAACATTGAAACCGAACATGAAAGAATGTTTCTTGAACAGGGCTGTAAAATTAAGTTTCTCATCGCTGAAAAAAAGTAAAGAGGACATAAACGTCCTCTTTTTCATATATATTTTCGCGTACATAAATTCCCGCAAAAAATCTTAATATATTTAAGTTCGTTTCGATTACACTGCCAGCTTTAAAATATTGTACACATCTTCACGATTGAGTTTTACAAAATTTCCGATTGTAGCTTTTCCTCCGTTCGTGCATTTTGACGCCATTTCTTCCAGCCTGTCATCGCCTATGTTCATTTCTTTCAAAGAAACCGGAAGACCTATTTCTTTAAAGAACTTTTTCAGCCGTTCTATACCTTCCAGAGCCGTCCTTTCCGGCTCGTCAAAATTCATTTCCACATTCCACACTCTTACGGCAAACTGCACAAAACGGTCCAAATTGTTTTTGTAAACATATTTCATCCACGCCGGGAACACCACTGCAAGGCCGGCTCCGTGTGCCACATCGTAAATCGCGCTGATTTCATGCTCAATATTATGGGATGCCCAGTCCTCAATTCTTCCGGTTCCCAAAAGCCCGTTGTGCGCAATTGTACCTGCCCACATAATCTCCGCCCTTGCATTATAATTGTCCGGCTCTTCCAAAGCAATAGGCACGTTCTTAATCATTGTTTTGAGCGTAGCCTCGCAAAGACGGTCTGTTAAATCTGTATGGGTTTCGTTTGTAAAATACCTTTCCATTATATGCGCCATGATATCAGCAGTACCGCACGCAGTCTGATATGCAGGAAGCGTATAGGTCAATTCAGGATTCATAATGGCAAATACCGGCCTTATCAGCTCAGAGTACATTCCCCGTTTGTACAGGCCGTCTTCCCTGGTTATTACAGAATTTGGGCTTGCTTCACTTCCCGCAGCAGGTATGGTCAAAACCACACCTACAGGAAGGGCTTCTTTCGGTTCGGCCTTGCCACAGAAAAAGTCCCATACGTCGCCGTCATACGGCACTCCCACTGCTATAGCCTTTGCCGAATCAATGGCACTTCCTCCGCCTACCGCCAGAATAAAGTCAATTCCTTTTTCGCGGCAAATTTTTATTCCCTCGTTTACAAGGCCAAGCCTCGGATTGGGCATGACTCCTCCAAGCTCAACCACTTCAACTCCTGCCTGTTTCAGGGAATTAACCACTCTATCGTATAAACCGGTCTTCTTTATGCTGCCTCCACCATAATGAAGCAATACTTTCCCACTGTATTGTCTGACTTCTTCTCCGACTTTCAATTCAGTACCTCTGCCAAATATTATCTTCGTTGGATTTTTATAAACAAAGTTTATCATAAAACCTCCTCCTTTTCAGTATAGTCTTAGTTTTTCGTTTCTGTGGGATGTTAATGCGTTATCCAAAGCAATTGCTTCGTTTATCACATTGTCAATATCTTCGGCAATAGGTTCCGTGCTTGCATTGGATATAATCTGATGTTTAAACATGAGTATGGCACTTTCAATATAGCCCAGTTTGGAACTTATCGTTTCCAACTCAATTTTTTCATTATTTATTCTTTCAATTATCTTTTCATCAAGCTCCACTGCCCTTTCCAAATCTTCCACGGCCTTTGGGTTTGTAAGAAGTTGCAATTTTCTCTTGTTGGCATTAATGCGCTCCACGATTTTCTGGACATTTGCAGAATTTACCTCTTTGATTCTTATACTATAGTTAAGCATAAGTTTAAAATAAACAATAACAAGATTTAAAGCCTGTTCCACAATCCTTTGCTTTACCGGATCGCTTTTGGTCCGTACATAGTAAGCCACAAGAGCCTGCTTTTCCTTATAGATATTTCTGATTCTCTCCCTCATTCCCGCCGGCAGCCTTTTAAAGGCATTTTGATACAACCTGTTGCATTCCTCGTTCAGGTCCTGAATGCTTTCAAACTGTATCTCCCTGTTAAACTCCGCCATAAACCTCGGATTTTTAAGAGTCCGGATTACAGAGTATATATAACACGCAGCTCCTATCAAAAGGAAAGGAACGTTGCTGATGTTATTTAGAGTTGCAAAGAATATACCGATTACTATCGCAAGCAAAAGAATATTTCTGAATTTGGTAATCGCCTTAAAAAACATTTTAGGTTTCATAAGCCGTACCTTACCTCCAAATCCTAAATAATTGACAAAGTCATATACGTTTGTTATTATCGGTCCTATTTGTACTTAAATACATCATATGAAAAAATAAATTCTTTATTCATTATTCCCCATATCTTTTCATATTTCAACCATATCATTTGTTAAATCCGCCGTGTATTAAATAACATTAAACAAACAACAGTTATAAAAGCATTATAAACTTTATATATAAAAACTGCAACTATTAGCCCTCTAAAAAACTTATTTTTTAATTCAGCCAAAAGTTATATCATCGGTTACCGAAAAGGTATCTCTTTTTCCCAAACTTGACAGTCCATGACTCTATGCTATAATAAATTTTAACATAATTACACGCCAAACATAATAATGTCAAGATTCTTTCTTGCAGGAGGCCTGTTATGAATCTGGTAGATTTGTTCAAAAAAAAGAAACCGGTTATATCCTTCGAAATCTTTCCTCCAAAGCTTGATACTTCCATCGAGTCCATATTCGGAACTTTGGAACAGTTCAAGGAATTAAAGCCTGACTTTATCAGTGTTACATACGGAGCCGGAGGAAGCGCAAAAGACAGAACCATTGAGATCGCATCAAAAATTAAAAACGAGTATGGTATCGAAAGTATGGCACATCTGACATGCGTCGGACATTCCAAAGAGGAAATAGATGCTCTCCTGACATCTATGCGCGAACACAACCTTGAGAATATTCTAGCTTTAAGAGGAGACCCCCCGGCAAATCAACCGGATTTTGATTTTAGTAATAATGCTTTTAAATATGCAAATGAACTTATTGCCCATGTAAGAAAACAGAACAGAAATGATTTCTGCATAGCCGCCGCAGCTTACGTGGAAGGTCATGTTAACAGCAAACGTCTTAAAGATGATCTTTTGTATCTTAAGCAAAAAGTCGACACCGGGGTTGATTTCCTTGTAACACAGTTGTTCTTCGACAACCGGCTGTTCTACGATTTTCTGGACAAAACAGCCTCAATAGGTATCACGTGTCCCATTACTCCCGGAATAATGCCGATATTTAAAGCCGACCAGATTAAACGCATTACATATCTTTGTGGTGCATCCATTCCCGCAAAACTGGTAATAATGATGGACAAATACGGCGATAACGACGAGGACATGCGCAAGGCGGGCATCGAGTATGCCAGCAATCAAATACGCGATTTGATTGACAACGGTGTGGACGGCATACATCTTCTTACAATGAACAGACCCAAATCCACCAGGGAAATTCTTACAAATATAGGATTGTTAAAATAGTTTTAAAGGGGTATATACATATAAACTATCTTGTATATGCCCTTTCTTGTATATCATTTTCCGTCAGTCCACAGTTTCCATTAAATCCCTAAAACTTATATCCGCATTATATTTCATTATATAATCGATAATTTCCTGTTCAGTAAAGACCCTGACCACACGCATGTTTTCATTTACAACATATATAATATGAAACCTGTCAAAATCCATGCTTTTTATCAACTCCCCCAAACGGGTGGATTCCAATACCACCAATTCCCTCCCCGGATAAACTCCTTTCTTTAAAAACCTTGAACGTTTAAACAAGAGGTTTCTGATATTCATTAATATCTCCTCCGGTCTGTCGCTTTTTTGGAAATATAACATATATCCGGCAATTAAAAGTATGCTGAAATTATATTTACTTATTATATATTGAAAAATTCCAAGAACCAAAAGCAAAGCCGAAAATATCAAAGACAGTCTTCTTGTATATTTGCATCCCCTGACAAGACCCATTTTTGAAACAAGAACGTCTTTTAGAATCCTTCCGCCGTCCAAAGGCAGAATCGGAAGCATGTTAAATAAAGCAAGACATATATTGGCATAGATAAAAAAACGCATATTATAACCGGCGTTAAAATAATACGTTTTAATTATAATACAAATAAAAAACATTAAAATATTTGCACATGGCCCGCTGATGTTTATTAAAAAACGATTTGCATCAACATCATGTTTTTCTTTTATGACGGCATTTAACCCTAAAGCTGTAATCCTAACCGAAACAAGTATTCTTTTTTGCACTGCCGCCGCAACAATGTGAGCCGTTTCGTGAATTGCCATAGAAAAAAAAATTAATAAATATTCCATTAAATAATTGTGGTAATACATTATTGCGGCCAATACCGCAAAAACAGGGTCAATTTCAACTTCAAACGGCCTTTTTATAATTTTGACAAAAATATGATTATCCCCATTTCCTATTTATTATTTAATTTATATCCTATAACCATACCTAAGTCCTAATTTGAAGGAGACTGGATGTAATCCAGAGGATTTACGGGTGTCCCCTTTTCCCATACTTCAAAATGAAGATGAGGTTCCTGGGAAGTACCCGTATTTCCCACTTTTGCAACCGTCTCGCCTTTTTTTACGTTCTGTCCTTTGCTTACCAAAAGGTCCGAACAATGGGCGTAAAGAGATATTATATCTTCCCCGTGCTTGATTTTTATGTATTTTCCGTATATTTGGTTTTCCCCGGCCTCTATTACTTCACCTTCCGCCGCAGCTTTTACAGGAGTACCTTTCAAAGCCTTTATATCAATTCCCTGGTGAATCTCTTCCGTTCCTTCAGGCGTGTAAACTCTTTCACCGTACAACGCTCCTATTATTCCGCCCACAGGAATAATAAATGAATTCGGCAAATCTTCCTGGTTTTCTGTTTCATTGTCTGTCAAGACGGTTTCAGCGGATTTGACATATGTGCCTTCTTCTTCAGCCGGATTTTCACTCTCTAAAGCATCTTTTTGCGAACCTGACTTCTCGTTAACATTCTCAACAACATCTTCAACGCTCTCATCTTCTTTGATAACACTTTTATTATTCCCGGCACTTGCCAAAAAACTGTCAATTTTCCCGAATACACTGTTAATGTCAATATTATAGGACAGGATTCCCTTTATTTTGTCTTTGCAGTAATTGGTAATTGGTGAATTAATATTTTTAATGAGTACAGCCGTCAAAAGAACAACGACACATACGACAGTTTGTATCACAAACTTTTGAACGAGGTTAAGTCTTTCCCCGCTTCCCCGTTTTCTTTTGCTCTTCCTTGTTCTTCTCAGACTTTGTTGGACATTATATCTTGGGTATCTTTGTCTGTAAACAATATCGTCCACGGCAAACACATCCCCGTAAAGTTTTTTAATATTTTTTAACAATGTATGTAAGATGAGCTGTCAGTATTTTTATATTTTGATTATATTTGATTTGTTTTAAGAATATTACAATAAATCGAAAGTGAATTAATTTTCCAATTATAATTAGCAATTCGCTTGAAATAATATTAAATGACGCTGCTTCCGAACATCAAGAAAACAAGCAATTTAATTAACCGGGAGGTGGAATTTTGAAACCCAGAGTCGCAGTGGAAGAAAATCTTACGCCTATAGAAGAGTTTTTGTCCGAAAGAGGATATGAAGTTGAAAATATTAATTTTACAGATGCAGAAGAAATATCAAGTCTTGTTGACGAGTTTGACGCTTTCGTTGTATCAGGTTTGGATTCAAACATGCTTGGAATTGAAGATACTGAAACAGATGCAATTATCATAGATGCTTCCGGAATGACACCGGAAGAAGTGTATGATGAGCTTGAGGCAAGACTTGAATAGAGAGCAAACACCGTAAGGACCCGGCTTTTTTGCGCCGGAGTCCTTTTTATTGCCATTTTATTTCTTAATAAGTTCTCTCCAGTCAAGGTCGCCTCTTTCAAGACCTTTTATAAGCATTTCAGCCGTACCTAAATTTGTGGCAAAGGGAATATTATTAATATCGCATTCTCTCAATAAAGAATGTATATCCGGTTCATCAGATTTGGCGCTAATGGGATCTCTGAAGAAAATAACCAAGTCCAACTCATTATAGGCTGCTCTGGCACTAATCTGCTGTTCTCCCATCACCCCAGGTAAAAACCTATGAACATTGAGTCCGGTTGCCTCAACTATAATTGCCCCCGTTGTACCCGTCGCAAAAAGAGTATGATTTTTCAATATACTCCTGTAGGCAATACAAAATGAAGCCATTAATTCTTTCTTCTTGTCATGAGCAATTAACGCAATATTCATAAGAATTCACCGATTATATTTTATTTGCCGCTGTTTTTGACACTTCTAATGGGAATATTCGCTACCAGCGCAGGTACAACCGAGTTGCCGTCTTCGCTTTTTGTCCTCGTCATCTGAATATCCAGTGATTCCTCATCCACATCCATATAATTAGAGATGACTTTAATAATTTCTCCTTTGACCATCTCTAAAAACTGAGGAGAAACATTTGCCCTGTCGTGAATCAGTACCAGCTTAAGCCTTTCCTTGGCAAGATCCTTTGAATTTTTGGATTTGCCAAATATTTTTGATAAATCCAGTAACATAGGTCTCATCCTCTCAATTTACTTTTAACCCAAACAACTTTTTGATTTTAAACATAAAACCGTCTTCAGAGCCCAAATTAAGCAAAGGAACATCCTCGCCCATTATTCTTCTTGTAATTGCTCTGTAAGCCGCTCCGGCTGCGGATTTATTGTCTGTAACCGCTGGCTCTCCCTTGTTTGTGGAAACAATGATTTTTTCATCATCGGGAACGACTCCGATAAGATCTATTGCAAGAATATCTATTATATCATCTATCGACATCATATCGCCGCGCTTTACCATGTCCTGCCTTACCCTGTTTATAAGAAGCTTTGGATTTTTAAGTTCATTTGCCTCCAAAAGCCCAATTATCCTGTCCGCATCTCTTACGGCAGAAACTTCCGGAGTGGTAACAACTATTGCCCTGTCCGCTCCGGCTATCGCATTTTTAAATCCCTGCTCTATCCCTGCGGGACAGTCTATAAGAATATAATCAAAATCCTTTCTCAGTTCTTCGCACAATTTTATCATGCCCTCGGGATTTACGGCAGTCTTGTCCCTTGTCTGCGCCGCCGGAAGAAGATACAACCCTTCGAAACGCTTGTCTTTTATTAAAGCCTGCTTAATTCTGCAGGTACCTTCAACCACATCCACCAGGTCGTAAACTATCCTGTTCTCCAAACCCATGACAACGTCAAGATTTCTAAGTCCTATATCAGTATCGATTAAAACCACCTTTTTTCCCTGAAGTGCCAATCCCGTTCCGATATTCGCGGTAGTTGTGGTTTTTCCCACTCCACCTTTACCGGAAGTTATTACAATGACCTCGCTCATATATATTCCTCCTAAGTATAATCAATTTCGTACGGTTAACAGATATATTTCCTCCTTAAACATATATTTGTAACGGCGTGTCAACACCAAAATCCCTTTTTAAGGCAAAATCCTTTTAAACTCTTAATTAAACTATATATTTCTTTTACTGATTTGTCAATTCTTCATTTTTACATATAAAGTATATTATGCATGCTTCTAAATTGTCCTTGCTTCATCTTGCAGGCAAATATCTTTCGATATATACCATGCCATCCTTGACATATGCCAATTCGGGGAAAAATTGCCCAACAGTTTCCTTCTCGTCCGGAGGCCGGGTAATTACATCAGCTATTCTAAGCTGGGTCGGTTGCAAATTCAGAGCAACTACCAAAGCTTCCCTGTTTCCGTTTGCCCCTGCATGAACCATGCCGCGAAGCGATCCCATAACAATGACATGTCCGGTTGCACAAACCTCACCGCCGGGGTTTACATCGCCGATTATCACAAGATTTCCGTCAAAGCTCACCAATTGCCCTGAACGCACAGTACCTCTGTGAAATTTTGTAATACCTTCCTCCAATCCCTTGAAATAAAAGTTGCTCATTCTGATTTTGGAGCGAAATCTTGGCTGCTGCTGCACGGGTTCAGGTTTTACGGGCTCTTCCGTGTCCTCCTCAAGGCTTTTTATTTTCGCCCCGCTTTTGTCCCTCAATAATTCAAAAAGCTTTCTTTCCTGTTCTTCGGTAAGCTTTTTTCCCCTGTATTTAACAGAAAGGATTGCTCCTTTGAAAAACCTTCCGGATGAGGCTATTTTGTCTTCAATCTGCTTAAGTATCGAATCATAATCCTCTTCTTCCTTCATTATAATAGTAAGCCCGTTTAATGACCCCTTAAAAATAACACTACCTTCACTCATCAAAAGCAACCTCCAATATCCGTCAGTTTATCTCTTTTATACACATTGCACGCTGAATACACAAACTAGCGCGTAAAACTTGGTTTATCAACAACAATCTGATCTTTTGGCAGACTGTCATTGTTCATACCGAAATATTCTCGCAATATGTCCTTGGCTACAGGTGCAACCTCCGAACCCCAGACACCGTGCTCTATTACCACTGCCACGGCAACCTGTGGATTGTCGGCCGGAGCATATGCAATAAAGACACCGTTCGATGACTGTCCCAGATGCTCAAGTCCTGTCTCGGGAGTACCGGTTTTTCCCGCCACTTTAAAAGGAAAATCGGAAAAAAGCTGATTTACCGTTCCGTCTTCCGTATTGGCAACAGCCACCATTCCTTCATGAACTATCTTCATTGTCTCCTCTTTTATAGGCAGCTGCTCATACTCAGGTTCGCTTTTTAATACCGTTGAACCGTCATATTTACGTATTTCTTTTACTATATGTGGTTTGTATTTCTTTCCTCCGTTTGCCAATGTGCTAACGTAATTTGCCAGCTGAATCGGAGTAAAAGCATTGTCAAATTGCCCTATTGCCGTCTGGGCTGTATCCGCAGGTCTCCACTCATCATTCCTGAGTTCCTTTTTGGTTTGTCTGTTCGCTCTGATTCCTTTATTCTCCCAGGGCAGCTCAATACCAGTATACTCACCCAGTCCAAATCTTTTCGCCCACAAATCTATATTGTCAATTCCGACCTTTACTCCAAGCTCATGAAAGTAAATATTGCAGGAAGTAGCCAAAGCCTTTACGACGTCGATTGTCCCATGACCGTAAGTCGGATACTCCATACACTTGAATGTCCAGCCCCCTATTACATGAGTTCCTCTGTCAGTAATATAACTGTTCTGCGGAGTAATTGCGCCTGTTTCGAGTCCTGCAATGCTGGTCAGCGGCTTGAATGTGGATCCGGGAGTGTATGCTCCCTGTATAGCCCGGTTGAACAGAGGCTTATTCTTTTCATCAGTCAAAAGAGCATTTATCGTTTTCTGTGCCTCCTTGTCCTGCGGTCCTGCCAGGAATACAGACGGGTCATAACTGGGATAGCTTGCCATGGCGAGCACCTCTCCGCTGTTTACGTCAATGACAACAGCCGCTCCCGAAGAAGCATCTCCAAAGTTCTTCTTGTAATCTGCCTTGGATCTGATTCTCTCTATATTTTCCTCCAGGGACTTCATTGCTACTTTCTGAAGTCTCATATCAATTGTAAGAACAACGTCATTACCGGGTATAGCAGGTTCACTGCTCAGTTCCGCCGTAAGCCTGCCGTTGGTGTCAACTTCAACCCTCTTTTTTCCGTTTATACCTCTAAGCTGACTTTCCTGAGTCTTCTCAATTCCACCCTTTCCAATCATATCATTCATGGTGTAGCCATTGTCCTTGTAGGTCTTATATTCCTCTTCGCTGATAACCCCTATATGCCCCAACACATGAGCCACAGAGCTTGCATCCACATATTTTCTCTGGGGAATTACGTCAATAATGACTCCGGGAAATTCATGACTCCTTTCCTCTATCTGGGCAACGGTTTCCACTTTAACATCCTTGGCAACAAGCAAAGGATTTGTTGCAGTATATCCCTTTATAAGCATATCATATTTTATGGTCATTATCTTGTATGCTTCCTCGTCAGTATATGTGTCATCAATGTAAAATTTCTTCCTGAAATACTTAAAAACATCCTCCGGAGTTTCTAAAAGTTTCATATCATCAGCCTTGACAACCATGTCTTTTTTCCATCTTTGAAGTGCGTCTTCAGACTGGTTTTTCGGACCAAAAGCTATGGGATTGAACGTAAGATAGTTGCTCAAATTCTTTTCATAGGAGTCGCCGTTTTTTTCAAATATATTTATAAGTTTAAGTATCATTTCATTTTTTTCTTTTTCCGTCATGCCGGTTTTTGCAATTTTTACGGCATATCCCATTCTATTGACAGCGATGGGTACTCCGTTCCTGTCGACAATTTTTCCTCTTGGAGCAATAATATCCCTTTCTGCCAAAAGTTTGGTCTGGGATTGTTCATCATAGTATTCTCCGTTAATAATCTGAAGATTTACCAATTGAGCTACAATCACGGCAAAAATCAAAGTAAAACTGATTACCATAATCCTGTATCTTTCGCTTATCTTGTCCACCGGCTTCTTCTCACCCATATTTTCACCCTCCGTTCAACCACTCGACGTCGGGGAGACCCCCATTCACTTCCTCTGTTCGTTATTTTGATCGCTATTTTGAAGAGTCAGGCAACAAACTTTGATTGAAAGCATTAATAACGTCTCGAAAGCCGCTCCAATTCCTCAGACCAGTGATTTATCTTTAAAACTATTAAAAATATGACAATTGACACCGCACTATTGTAAACCGCCTCAGGCAAAATTATATATCTAAAAGGAAAAATCAGCTCTAAAGAGCCTTTAAACACATTTACAAAAAAATAAACGGCAAATTCATATATTATCGAAGAAACAAAAGTCGTGAAAATTGCCACCAACACATTTTCTTTGTATAATCTTTTATTTATCAAAGCAATTCCAAGGCCGAGATAAAGCCCCAGCAAAGCATAAAAGCCAATAACCCTTCCTGAAAGCATATCCTGAGTCAATCCGCACAAAAAACCTGTCACGGCACCCTCGATATTGCTTCCTAAAAGTGCCACGGAAATAATGAATATCAACAACAGATTCGGTTTGATATTGAATATGCTGATGCTTTCTAAAACCGTCGACTGAATTAGCGCTATAATAAATATAAGAGCAGCATACGAAATTATTTTAACCCTAACCGGTTTTGCTCTCATTTGTTGTCTTCGCCTACTTTTTCATAATTATCTTTATTATTTTTGCTTTCCAGCACAAACACTTCTTCAAGCCGTTTAAAATCAACGGCAGGCTCAATAATTGCATACCTGTTGAGATCATTGGTTTTACGTCTGACTTCCTTGACTTTGCCTATAATAATACCTTTTGGATATATGCCTCCCAATCCTGAAGTCTCTATCGTATCTCCCACCGCTATATCCATGTCGGGAAAAATATTGTCCAGTCTGCACAATCCCTGATTTTTAAGCTGCAAATCACCTTTGACAAAAACCAAATCCCTTGTTTTGGACACTCTTGCACTTACCGTACTGTCTTCGTCAATAATCGTAATTACCTTGGAAGTAAAAAGATCGGTGCTTATCACTCTTCCCACAAGTCCGTCTTTTGTTATTACGGCCGAATCAACGGTAACACCATCGGCTATTCCCCGGTCTATTGTAAAAGTATGGAACCAGTTCCCCATATCCTTGGCAATAATATTCGCACCAAGAAATTCCACATCACTGAATTGGTCCTTTATATTTAACGCCTCTTTAAGCTCTTTGTTCTTTTCCCTGTAGTCGGAAAGCTCTTTTACTTCTTTTTCCAGCTCGCTAATCCGTACCTTCAACGCTTCATTTTCCTGACTTAACGCCTCAATATCCTGAAAATATTTAGCGGCCCCCTCTACCCTGTCTCCCAGATAATTAATAAACTCCTGAAAGGGACTTAACGCAACGGTAACAACATTGCTGACAGTATTTATTTTGCTGTTTTTTCTCGCAGAAAGCCCTATTATAATCAAAATTGCCACCGTTACCGTCAGCAATATAAAATGCTTGTTTTTAACAAAACGCAAAGAAATTATCTCCCTTCTATCTAGGTTTTCTAGGAGAAATCAGCACCTTTCTTAATGTTTCTATGTCCTCCAGCACCTTTCCGGAACCTACTGCCACACAGTCCAAAGGATTTTCAGCCACGTTTACGGGCATTCCCGTCTCTTCACGGATAAGTCTGTCCAGTCCGCTCAGCAAAGCACCTCCGCCGGTGAGCATTATTCCCCGGTCCATTATGTCCGCCGCAAGCTCCGGAGGCGTCTTTTCCAAAGTAAATTTAATGGCTTCCACTATGGCGTTTATTGGCTCTTTTATGGCTTCCATAACCTCAGACGACGTAATAATTATATTCTTGGGAAGCCCGGTAATAAGGTCCCTTCCTCTTATTTCCATCGATTCTTCTTTCGCCCTGGGATACGCAGAACCAATACTCATTTTGATTTCCTCAGCGGTTCTTTCTCCCACCATTAAATTATATTCTTTTTTAATGTAGTGCACAATAGCATCATCCAGCTCATCTCCGGCAATTCTCAGGGACTTGCTTGTAACAATCCCTCCCAGGGAAATAACCGCAACCTCGCTGGTTCCACCTCCGATATCAACAACCATGCTTCCCGATGGCTCTTCAACAGGAAGGTTGGCTCCTATTGCCGCCGCCATAGGTTCCTCAATAAGATAAGCCTCTTTTGCTCCCGCCTGAAGGGTAGCTTCTTCAACCGCTCTCTTTTCAACTTCCGTAACACCCGACGGAACACAGATGACAACTCTGGGTTTTCCAAAAACTCCTTTTGACATGGCCTTTTTTATAAAATACTTCAGCATGCTTTGAGTAACCTCAAAGTCTGCAATAACTCCATCCTTCATAGGCCGTATTGCCACTATGTTTCCCGGTGTTCTTCCTATCATTTCCTTTGCGGCATCGCCCACCGCAAGTATTTCTCCGTTCTTTTTATTTATTGCAACGACTGACGGTTCTCTTACTACAATTCCTTTACCTTTAACATGAACCAACGTATTTGCTGTTCCCAAGTCAATTCCAATATCTCTTGTAAAAAAGCCCATTATTTTTCTCCTCCTAAACACTTCCAATTTTATCTTTTGTAATAAGACATCAATACGCTCATAAGTACTGTTATAACCTAAATTTTTTTAAGTACAGAAACTCCAAAATCTTTAAGCAAATCGGAAAGCCTTCCAAGCGGCAATCCCACCACGTTGAAATAACATCCCTCAATTCGCTCGACCAGTATGGCCCCTTTTTCCTGGATACCATAAGCCCCGGCCTTGTCCATGGGTTCTTTTGTGTCCACATATGCCAAAATTGTATCGTCCGTAAGTTCCTTCATCTTAACTTTTGTAATTTCCACACTTGTGACGCTTCTGAAATCTTTCGTGTCAATCAATGCTATACCCGTCATTACTTCATGCCAGCTTCCGCTAAGATGCTTTAGCATCCTTACGGCATCATCCCTGTCTTTGGGCTTTCCCATTATTCTGTCTTTGACAACCACGGTGTCCGCCCCAACAACCAGGTATCTTTCCTTTCCGTTCTCTCTGTTTGCCACTTTTTTGGCAACATCATAAGCCTTTTTATACGCAAGATGCTGTACCAGTTCGTTGGCTTTAAGATTTTCTTCATTGCTTTCATCTATGTCCGACAGAACAATTTCAAAGTCAAGACCTATCTGTTTTAAAAGCTCGGATCTTCTAGGTGATCCGGACGCCAAAACAATTTTTACCATATCCACCCCATAACAAACAAAACTTTTTTAAATCTGTTTTAATAAAAATAAAATAAAATTTGATATTAAGCAGAACATCCCAATTTGACTCAAAATATAAACTTAAGCATATAAATATTATAATCATACATACTGTCCTATTTCAACAAAATATGAATTTTTTTGATTAATTTCTTATTACAAATCCATTAATTCTTATATACTTTTTTATATATTTTGTTTTTGCTAATTATACTATACTTGAATACAGATTTTAAATAGTAATTTTTACTGTTCCCTGATTTCAGACATATTCTCGTTTCCTTCCCTGATTTTAGGCGCGATGTCATTCAAACTCTCTATAATTTTGCTCATGTCGGCTATACTTAATTCACTGATATCAGCCGGCTCAATCCCCACCCGGTCAAAAATTTTTGAAAGCATCTTCGGATCGTCAGGATTCATACCCATATTCTTTATTCTCTGTTTAAAATAATTAATTTGTCTTGGGGTTGCTTTCTTTTTCCGGATCAACTCCTTCTGTTTTTTCTCCTGACTTTTTTGCATGCTGCTCTGGACAGAATTAAACTCCTCATCCAAAAGTCTTGCTTCCTGTGGAGACAGCCAGTCATTTTCCCCCATAAGTTTTCTTATTATTCTGTCACATGCGCCGGTTATGGTCTTTTCCAGCCCAAATTCCTTGTCCTCAATGATATCCTTTCCAATTTGGAATTTCTCCCAGTCGGTAAGGTAAAATTCCGGATTTTCTTTTACCCTGTTTTTTTGGCTGTCCTTTGCTTCATCGTTTCCAACCATATTCTTTTCCTCTATTTTTTTTGCAATATATTTTTGGTATCTGTTGTAATAATCAATCTGTTTTCCGTCAACAATAATTTGCCCGGTTGACATATCCCTCCCCCGAATCTTAACAATAAATGTCGGAAGCTCCACTTCTCCAAGGCCGGGAAATTCGGCACGATTTTCTTTTAAAATGTTAATGGAAACATCTTCAATCGATATTCCCTTTTCCTTTGCTTTTTTGAACAAACCTTCTGCTTTCATTCTCAATTCGCCGCCAATAGCTCTGTAAAAGTCCTTTTCCTGATTATATACAATTTCCGGCAGTGTACTGCCAGCTTCCTTTTCTTCTGTTCTGTCTATAAAGTTTCCCATATTTTCATCTCCCCGGTTAAATTCTTGAACTTTGCCCATAAACTATTTTTGGGCATAGGATAATACTTATTTTTTTACACAGGATATACTAAAGTACAAGTAAAATGATATTTATTATTAATCATATTTATTATTTGAACAAATAACGTTTGCAAAACAGCTTATTTTTTCATCCTCAAGAAGGATTTTTTCGCTTTGTATTTTTATCTACGGACATATAATATTTTCTGTTAATACCTTTTTTAATCAGTAAAATTGATATAGATTTCTAATTAAAGTTTTTATATGTTGTTAATTTTTTTATACTTCTCTTTTTCATTTATTAGAAGTATAATATATATATAGGCATATAATTTTTACAAAGAAATCTGGTGATACTTATGAAAATTGAAAAAATAAACGAAAATAAAATCAAAGTCACAATTTCCATTGACGACTTGCTGGAAAGAAACATAGACCTTGACACACTAAATTACAATACTCCGGCGGCACAGGAATTGTTCTGGGACATGATGGAACAGGCGGAAATCCAGTTCGGTTTTGATGCTTCCGATTCCCAGATATGTGTTGAGGCTATCCCTGATCCTGAAGAAGGTTTTGTTATTATAATTACAAAACTGGATGAAGACGGTGAATTCGAATCTATTCACAAATATATAAAAAACAGATTCAGAAAGTCCGATCTTCGGGTAAGAAAGAGAAATTCCAGGGTCTCCTCTTCTATAGTCATATATTTCTTCAATAATTTTGAAGACTTGTGCTCTGTATGCCAGAAGCTCAGGGACATTTACTCAGGCGAAAGCACTCTGTACAGACTTAAAGGAGTTTATTACCTGGTTCTTACCAAAAATTCATGGTCAGTGGCAAATTTAAGGTCGTTTGAGCCTATTTTAAGCGAGTTCGGAACCAAGGTCAGCAACGTCAGCTTTTACGAAGGCTACCTGAATGAACACGGAGAAAAAATAATTGAGTATAATGCGGTGGAAACAATAAACGACTATTTTCATAGATAATCTCCTGATTCCGTATTTTTTGCAAAATTACCGGAGATTATCTATAACGTCTTTTTGGGTTTCATTAACTCTTCGTTTTCGTTGCAAATCGGTATGCTTCTCTTTCGCAGATTCAAATTAATGCTTCCGGACCTTCAAACCTGAAACTTTGGAACGGATACTCTGTTTAAAACAGCCTGCAACTTTTGCCGATGCAATTTTTCCCAAGTTTCCTGTCAAGCTCACAGGAAGATAAGCTCCACTTAAAAACAGTAGTCCTTTACTTTTTATCTTTTATATTTTAATATATAAACAACAATAAATTTAACACATTATAATATGGACAGGTTGGATAAGGATGCCGTCAAAGAAGATTGTACCGAATAAATTTGAGCAATTTCTGAAAAACAGAGAAAGCCTTATCGAGCAGTATGCCAAAGGGGACCTGACAAAAGAGGAATTTATCGAAGCAAACTACAGGTGCATAAATTCCCTCGATATAAAACCATTTCAAAAAATTGACAATGTAAAAAAAGCAATATACAATTATCAATACTACAATGTTCTGGCAAAATATTACCAAAAAAAGGCTCATGACCTAAGTCGCAATCATGAGGCGAGAAGTGATTTTCTTGAACAGTCTAATTATTACTATTCAAAAAAGGACGAAGTTACGGCAAAACTTCTTAGACTTTTGGACTTTAAAGGAATAGAAGCATATTTTGTAAAGGTAAAGTCAAAAAATCTCAGAAAAAAGTTGTTTGAAATTGTGCTTTTGGACTATGACAACATTATTCTTCACTCAAAAAGTGAAGCTATTTTAAACATGCTTATGAAAGAAAATGTCTTCATAAACGAAGTAAGAAATTCCCTGGTGGACAGCTACATAAACCAGAAGTATTAGGATTAACATTCTTTATCATTCTACTACTTCCATGATAAGGAACGTTATATCATCTTTAATTTCTTTTTTCCCGGTAAATCCAAAAATACCGTCGGAAATCAGCTTTGACAGTTCGGAAGCGGATTTATTATAATTTTCCTGTAAAATTTCTTTCAGTCTCATGTCTCCAAAAAAGTTCCTGTCCGTATTCTGTGCTTCAATAAGCCCGTCGGTGTAAAACAAAATTTTCTCATCTTTATTAAGCTTTAACGCATGATTTTGATATTCTCCGTCATAAAACTCAATAAATTTGCATATGGGAAAGCCTTTTATTTCTATTTCCAAAATTTCTCCTGAAGGTTTTATAAGAATCGGCGAAACATTAAGACCTGCCGAGGAATAAGTAAGAACCTGTGTGTGCCTGTTGTATACCGCATAAATCATGACAATATATACATTTTCGTCGAAGTTTGTTGAGTTGAAAGAACGGTATATGTTTTCCAAAACCATTGCCGGACTGATTTTGTTAAGTTCGTTTGTTTCCATCTCCAGCAAAGTCTTCACTGTCTGATTCAAAAATATCGTAAGCATTGCCGCCGGAACACCGTGGCCGGACACATCTCCGATATAAAACCCTATATTGTCGTTGTCAATTTTAAAAACATTGCAAAAATCACCGCTTACCATTTCAGAAGAATAGTTTTTCACTTCAAACCGCACTTTTTCCCAATCCTGATTGCACAGCTTAAAAACCGATTTTTGTATGTCCCGGGCATATTTCAAATCTTGCATGAGTTTCTGATTGAGATTTTCAAGCTCTCTTGTTCTTTCCCTGATCATCATGTCCAGGTTTTCGGCATGGTTCCTCAGTTTTTCTTTTGCCTTTGAAAGCTTTCGATACGGCTCTTGTATATCGTTAATAAAAATAGCCCTGAAAATAATGAAGAATGCTATAAATTTGTACACGTGACCAAGATAATTATATATGTCATAAACACTGAAATACAGGACAAACGCAGTTTCACTGAAAATAGTTATCTCAAGAGAAACACAAAGAAGAAGTACCATTTTGTTTTTTGTTTTGTTATACTCACGGATAAACATTAAAACAGACAGGGCAAACAATATAATAATCAGGTGTTCGGAATAGATTTTAAAAAAAGTAAGACCTTTTCCCTCAATATGCATCGGCGGAAACAGTTCAGGATGATAAGTGGCCAGATACAAAGCGGAAATGCTTGTAATCAGGGGAACGGCTACAAATATTATCCGCTTTGTCCGAATCTTGACACTAGCCGGTATCAAACTTGATATGAAAAAGCCAAGAGCTGTAAACAATCTTGCAATAATCCAGAAGATTGTAGCTCTGTTGGAACTGTTGTTTTCAATCAGAAATGCGGGCATGCCCTTATATGACAGTGTATGAAAAGCATCCACCATACCTACTGCAAGAAAAACACTGCCCAAAAAAACGGATCGCAAATTTCCGGTTTGTTCGTAAGTATAATAAGAGACCGCAAAAACAGTAAAGGAGATCAGTACACTTGTAAATTCAAGTATATTGTGCCATGCCAAAAAACTCTCAACAGTCATTACGGCACTGAATTGTTCCTTCAAAAAATATGCAATTCCAAATACTAAACCGGCAGCAACAGCTATTATTGCAAGCAATACATATTCCTTATACTTTAAAAAGGCGCGTATAATACTTCTCATTCCATGCCCTCATTATGGTAACCCGCTGTTTCAATTTTTTTACTATAGTTCTAATTCTACCATTAGATACTTAAATCTGCAATTGTTTAATTATACAAATTCAATATGAAAACTATCCTTTACATTTTGTTTACATTAATGAATTCACATAAAAAAACAGCCGTCTTACGTTTTGTAAAACAGCTGTTCTTGTATATTTTACATTGGTTTTGTATGATTTACATATTTATCTGACAGCAATTATATAACTTGCATTTATATTTGAATTGTTTATTATAAATATCAACATTCTTTATATATTGACATCCTGTATTACTGTTCAATTGTTGCGGTTCCGTGATCCAATTCTTCCAACTGCGGAGGAACTTCCGGCACAACAGTTTTTTCTTCACCGGAAACGCTCTTTTGCCTGCCCTTCGGTTTGGTTTTCACCAATGCAGTATTGAGCACCGTTTCCATATTGTCTGCCAGAACAAATTTTATTGTCTTTCTTACATTTTCAGGTATCTCTTCAAGGTCTTTCTTGTTTTCCACAGGAATTATAATTGTATCTATTCCGGCTCTATGGGCGGCAAGCACTTTTTCCTTGACTCCGCCTATCGGAAGAACCCTGCCTCTTAAGGTTATCTCCCCGGTCATAGCCACATTTTTTCTTACCGGCTTTCCGGTTAATGCAGACACCATTGCGGTTGCAAGGGTTATACCGGCTGAAGGACCGTCCTTTGGAATGGCTCCCTCCGGTACATGTATGTGAATATCATACTTGTTGTAAAAATCCTTGTCTATTCCGTAATATTCCGCTCTTGAACGAATATAACTCATTGCAGCCCGGGCAGATTCTTTCATGACGTCTCCCAGCTGTCCTGTAAGCTCGAGGCTGCCCTTTCCTTCCATAAGTGTTACCTCAATGGACAACGTATCTCCGCCCACAGGCGTCCATGCAAGACCTGTGGCAACACCCACTTCATCCTTTTCATTTGCCATGTCATATCTGTATTTTTTCGTTCCCAAATACTTTTCTATAGAGGCTGCAGTAATTTTGACCGTCTTCTGATTTGAGGATACCAGCTTTCTGGCAACTTTTCTGCAAACGCCGGCTATCTGTCTTTCAAGCTCCCTCACTCCGGCTTCCCTTGTATAGCAGTTTATTATTTCTCTCACAGCCGGTTCGTCTATTTTCAGATTGCTTTTCTTAAAGCCGTGAGCCTCAATCTGTTTCGGGAAAAGATATTTCATTGCTATCTGGACCTTTTCCTCTTCAGTATAGCTGGACAAAGATATTACTTCCATTCTGTCCAAAAGAGGCCTCGGAACCGTGTCAAGGTTGTTTGCCGTAGTTATAAACAACACATCGGACAAATCAAAGGGAAGTTCCAGATAATGGTCCCTGAAAGCATAATTCTGCTCGCTGTCCAATACCTCAAGCATTGCCGCCGCAGGGTCTCCTCTGAAATCACTGCTCATTTTGTCAATCTCATCAAGCAGAATAAGAGGATTTTTGGAACCCGCCTGTTTCAAAGCGGAAATAATTCTTCCGGGCATGGCTCCCACATAAGTTCTGCGGTGACCTCTTATTTCAGCTTCATCCCGAACTCCGCCCAAAGACATTCGTACATAGTTTCTGTTGAGTGCGCGGGCAATAGACTTTGCGATTGAGGTTTTTCCTACTCCCGGCGGTCCGGCCAGGCACAAAATCGGACCTTTGAGATCTTTTTTAAGCTTTCTTATGGCAAGATACTCAATTATTCTTTCCTTAACCTTTTCCAGGCCATAGTGGTCCTCGTCAAGAATCTGCTGAGCGCGGTCCAAATCTATAATCTCTTCCGTTTTCTTGTTCCACGGCAAATCAAATATCCAGTCAAGGTACGTCCTTATAACTGAACCTTCCGCAGAACCCGGAGGCATCTTAAGGAGACGATCCAGCTCCTTTAACACCTTTTTCTCAACTTCCTCGCCAAAATTGCCTTCTGCAAGCTTTCTCTTGTACTCTTCTACCTCGCCGACCACGCCGTCCTTGTCTCCCAATTCGCTCTGTATGGCCTTTAGCTGTTCCCTCAAATAGTATTCTTTCTGAGTCTTGTCAATTTGTTTTCTGACCTTTATATTAATCTCTCTTTCAATCTGCATTATTTCAATTTCTCTGACAAGAGTTTCCAAAAGCTTCTGAAGCCTGATTTTGGTTTTAAACTCATTTAATATTTCCTGCTTTTGCTCCACCTTCAGCATTAAGTTGGCAGTTATAATGTCAGCCAACTGGTCAGGGTCATCAATGTTCATGATGGACAGAACGGTTTCGGGAGAAACTTTGTTATTGAGCTTTGAATACTCCTCAAAGGTGGACAGGACCCTCCTCTTTAGGGCTTCTATTTCCGTCTTGCTGTTTTTGTCTTCTTCAACATATATTTTTTCTTCAACCTCAGCCATGAAAAAGGGCTCTGTCTGGGTAAACTCACATATTTCAGCCCGGCTTATTCCTTCCACCAAAACCCTTATCGTGTCTCCCGGAAGCTTTAACAGCTGTTTTACTTTTGATATTGTACCAATGGTATAAATATCTTCCGGTCCGGGTGAATCATTCTTTGCATCCTTTTGGGCAACCAGGAAAATCAACTGGTTGTTTATCATCGCTTCTTCCAAAGCTTTAATCGACTTTATTCTTCCAACGTCAAAATGCAAAATCATATAGGGAAACACTGTCAACCCTCTGAGAGGCAGCAACGGTAAGACCTGTTTTTTTATAACTTTCTTTGCTTCGGACATTTGACCATCCCCTTACTATTATTTGAAGCTTTCAGCAAAACTCTAAATCTGCCGACAAACCTCATTCAAACTTACAAGCCGCAAAGGTTCGCATTTTATGCTGTGCTGAACAGAATGCTTTATCTATACTTTTTCCTCAATAGTATAACAAGCCGTAACAATTTCCGCAAAATTCCCGGTACATAAGCTATTTAAAGCTATTTAATATTAAAACCGTTTCTTAATATTTTAATACCCTTTTTTATATGTGCTTAACAGCGTTATAAAACAGTTGGGAAGTATAGGCAACGGACATATGCATTATACTGTGGTGAATCTTCATTATTATAACCTTTAGCCGGCTTTATTTCAATTATTTTTATCTGGAATTAAAGGGAACAGCTTCATCATCATCCGAACAGTAAAACAGAAGTTGAAGTTAGGGGGTTGTATTTTAATTATACTACTGTTCGCTCTCTATAAAAATAGGTCTAAATACCCTTTTTTTGTTTGTGAAATTACTAAAAAAATATTAAACTAAAAACAACGATTCTATTGAATACTAATAAATAAAATTATATAATCTGTCATATAAATACCAACCATACCAAACAAAATACAAAAAATTTCAATATAAATCTAATAAAAAACGGAGTGAAAGAAATGATAAACATAATAGATGGAGGAGTTACGGCCCCAAAAGGGTTTAAAGCCGCAGGAGTCGCCTGCGGGCTTAAAAACAACCAAAAAAAGGACATCGCAGTTGTTTGCTCCAGTGACTTGGCAGTTGCCGCCGGAGTATTTACAAAAAATGTTGTAAAAGGACATTCGCTCCAGCTTACCATGCAGCATATAAAAAGCGGCCATGCCCGGGCATTGGTCATAAACAGCGGTAATGCCAATGCCTGTCTCGGAGAACAGGGCTACAAAGATGCGGAGGAAATGGCTTCTCTTGCCGCTCAGCTTCTAAATTGTGATGCCAAAAACGTCCTTGTCGGTTCCACGGGAGTTATCGGAATGCCGCTTGACATGCCGAAGGTGCGTTCCGGTATAAAGGAGGCAATTTCAAAACTTTCCGAAGAAGGCGGTCACGATGCGGCTGAGGCTATTATGACCACAGACCTTGTTTTAAAGGAAATTGCCGTGGAATTTGAAATTCAGGGGCAAAAAGTAAGAATGGGAGCCATGGCAAAAGGCTCAGGAATGATACATCCTAATATGGCAACAATGATAGGAGTCATAACAACGGATGCAAATATTTCCAGAGAACTGCTGGACAAAGCGCTCAAAGATGTAATATCCCATACTTTTAACCGGGTATCGGTTGACGGAGACACCAGTGTTTGCGACATGGTTGTCATCCTTGCCAACGGAAAAGCAAACAATGAAAATATTGTCAAGGAGGATATTGACTATTCCACTTTCAAATCCGCCCTTGAATACGTCTGTACACACCTTTCCAAAATGATAGCAAAAGACGGAGAAGGGGCGACCAAGCTTATTGAAGTTGTCGCCGAAGGTGCAAAAAGTGCTGAAGATGCTTACAAAGCAGTAAGCGCAATTGCCAAATCCCCCCTTGTAAAAACAGCCATTTTCGGTGAGGATGCAAACTGGGGAAGAATCATAACGGCTGTCGGTTATTCCGGTGCGGATTTTGACCCCAATCTGGTTGACATATACATCGGAGACCTTTTGGTATGCAAAAGCGGCGCCGCATTAAACTTTGACGAGGAAAAGGCAAAAGAAATACTTAAAGAAGATGAAGTCAGAATAAAAGTTGACTTTAACCAGGGAACCGCATCCGACAGAATCTGGACCTGTGATTTTTCATATGACTATGTAAAAATAAACGGAAGTTACAGATCCTAAAATACTCCCACAGAATTTGGGACATCGTTTCCCTTTGCTTCTGCTTTTTTCCTTTCACTTTTGCCATGTCAACAATTAAAAAACCATGTCCTTTAAAGCCCAAAGGGCATGGTTTTTTGTTCAATACCGTCAAAATTGCCCTCTCTTGCATTTGATTATCGCCTCAAAAGTTGATATAATATTATTAAGGTCAGATTATTCACGTCCTGTTTATTTTGCTTGTTCCGTAAAATTCCATACAAAACAAGACCATCACGAAGGGAATGATGTAACTGTGTCGCAGCAATACGTTATATTTAAGCTAAACGACAAATATTTCGGCGTCAATATAGCCCATGTAATGGAAATTATTTGGCCTCAAAAAGTATTTAAAGTGCCGGACACCCCGCCTTATGTAGAAGGGCTTATAAATGTCCGGGGCAAGGTTTTTGCCCTGCTCAATCTGAAGGAAAAATTCCGTCTTCCGGATACAAAGGTAATGGATGAAGAAGCAAAAATGATTATTGTAATGATAAATTCCAAAACCCTTGCTTTCATGGTTGATGTTGTCGAGGAAATCATCTCCATTGAAGACGAAGAAATAGTTGCCGTTTCAGACTCTTCCTTAAGTCACTGTAAAAAGTATCTCAAAGGAACTGCCAAATTTGGGGACCGTTCCATACTTCTTATTGACTTTGAACCCATACTGAATGAAACTCAAAAATAGTCAATACCGTTCTTGATTCAACTTTGCGCTTCAATATTAGTGTATTCTCAATTATTGTGTCCTCACACCCAATATATGTATAAATCTGATGTTAACCCAGTTATAGTTTGTAAGAGGATAATAATCCCTGTCGTACGTATGGGCTGCCACAAGTATGTTCCGAAGACTTGCAGGGGAACCCACCTGCACCACAACCGGCGAATGATCAAAATGAGGTGCTCCGCCGAACGACAGCTGGATTATATCTCCGGGCTGTATGTCTTTGACATCTGTTTCCTCTGCATAAGGTCCCGGGCCTTTGTTGTTTACCAGAAAATTGTACAAGTAGTTTACTCCCGTCCATGAAGGAGACCTTCTGTTTGCATCTATATAATACCAGCCATATACGGGAGTGTAATTCATTACATTGCTTCCGGCAAACAAAACCTGTGATGCAAAATTCGTACAATCGCCGCCAAGTTTGTCAAAATTAAAATATTTCGGATTTCGCCCAAAAGCCCATTTGTGCGCATACTCCACCGCTTTAACCCTGTTATACGGCAGAACTGCTTTTTTGCCGTTATCCATCTTTCTTACCCTCTCATATCCAAACTGTAAAACCTCCTATAACATTTTTATGACAATTTCATAATAATTGTTAGCTTTTTATATAATGCTTTGAGTTAAAAGAATTTTTTGATTATACGTAATCTTTTTCAAATAATAATATATTGATTATGGAAAAAATTTGTGATATAATCAACATATTAAGGGATTTAATTGGATTCATGACTCATTTTCTCCTTAATAATTTGGAGAAATATGTGCAGTCTCGAATAAGTTAAATCCAAATTATTAAGGAGGTCTGGAAAGTGGCAGATAAAATTTTAACCTGCAAAGATTGCAACGCTGAATTCGTGTTTTCGGAAGGTGAACAGGCTTTTTACCTGGAAAAAGGGTTTCAAAACGAACCTCAAAGGTGTCCCGCCTGCAGACAGGCAAGAAAACAGCAAAGAAGGAACAACGGTTTTAGCGGATCAAACAGAGGATTTGGAAGAAACTCCGGCGATAGATGGTAAGATTCTTCTACTCATGAAAAATTAAAGGAGAGCGATAAAGCTCTCCTTTGTTATTTATAAGTTCCAGTTATTACTTCCCCTTTCCAAGGGTTATCCTTTTTAACAAAGCTTTGATCACTTCACCCACTATGCTTATAAAATCAAATAGTCCTTCCGTTCCTTCAAGCAAGTTCAATATACTATCACAAACAGAGTCTTCAACTGCGTCAATGGCTTCTCCGACTTTATCCACGTTCTGTTTGACTCCTATTGTTACTTCATTTACGTTTTTCGCAATTTCAGGAATGGTGTTTGCCGTCTTGTTGAAATTTTCCTCATTCTTTTCCACAAGCTTGTCCAATCTTTTTACAAATCTATTAACATTAAGCAAAGTAATAACGGCAACTATTATTAAAACAGCGCCCAAAGTATACATAATAAAATTGGCCAAGTCATAGGAAATTGTTACCGACACATGCGTCCCCCCTTTTCATAAGCCCGGGGGCATTGCCCTTCCCGACTTATATATTTCTCATTTGTAAATTAAATATCATACAAAGAAAAAACAAATTTTAAAATTTGTTTTTTCTTTGTATTAAATTTCAAATATATTTCAAAGTTCAAACTTTATTCATTTTTATTCTTTAACCTCAGTGCTCTCGCCGCCATCCTCAACTTCCTCGGTTGCGGCCGCTTCTTTCCTGGCTTTGGCGGCTTTTCTTTCCGCTATTTTCGCTTTTGCTTCATTTATGGTTGTTCTAATTGTATCCACAGCCTTTTTGGAAGTTTCAGATACCTTGTCAACGGCTTTTTTTGTGTTTTCGGATACTGCTTCGGTTGCCTTTTTGGCATTTCTGGCAATATCCTCTCTTGTTTCTTTTCCTGATTTAGGTGCCAACAATATTCCTGCTGTCACACCAACAGCAGCTCCCAATCCTGCGCCTATTGCTGCGTTCTTTACGGCTTTCTTTCTTGCGGCTCTTTTCTTTTCAATTTTTCTTTTCCTAAGATAATCCATTACTCCCATGAAAGAACACCTCCTAGACCATAATAGTTTTATTTGAAACTGTATCCACAGTTATTATTATACTATATTTCAAAGGAAAAAACTAGTAACTTTTTACCATTTATACACTTTTTACGGTTTCAACTGTCTTTACAGCAAAATTTATTAAATTGGTTTTATCGTGTTTAAATTTTGTTTTTTCAAAAAATAACAACAATTTTATGCATCCTTCCCTGCAAAGGAAATAAGAAATTCGTCACCATGCTTTACAAGTTCAAAACTCCACCGGTAATCACCAAGCTCTCGGTCCACAGTATCATTAAGCCTTACAAACATCCCGTACAAGTTTCCATTTTTTGCAACATTTGTTATACAGGTAAATAAAATATCTCCTTTATTTATCATAAGATAATGCTTGGCATTTTGTGCTAATTCCTGTTTAAATTCTTCTGTGGAAATTTTCCTGGCCGTCTCAATGTCCCCCCTGTACATGGCTCTGATAAACTTTATCACTATCTCCTGAATCTTTTGGTTGTATTCATCATTTATACCTTCACTGGTCCGGTATTCCGGAATGGAAACCCCACCAATTTCCTTTATCCTTATCTTCAGTTCTTCATTCTCCTTTTTAATTTCCTCATTTTCCTTTTTCAATATCTCATTCAGTTTTGCCATCTCTTCATTCTGCCGCTTAATGGCATTATACTCATTTTGCACATCTTTTAGCTGCTTTACAACCGGAACCTCAGGCAAATATGTCGAAGCCAAACTGGTAAAAGCCACAATTGAGCCTGTCAAAAGAAACATAAGAAAGAATACAACAGCGGCAATCCCGGAAATAAAGCTTTTAAAATTCCGCTTATCTTTTTTGCCGGCAGCTTTTTTTGCAATATTCTTTTTATTCATGTTTAAAACGTCCTCATTAATTATCACCGTTTTTTCTATATATCTAAAGATTTTCAATAACTTTCTTTGTTTCTATATACTCCGTCCGACACTTTTCACACTCCAAAAGGTGTGTTTTCATCATACCGCTTAAATTCTCATCAAGTCCCCCATTATATACTCTTCCATAAACTCTAAAAATTTGTCGCAATTCATAAATTCTCATCTCCTCTCACGCCGTCTTTCATCAGTTTTCTCAATTCTTTCAGCCCGTTACTCAGTAGTGACTTGACGGTACCTTCAGGAATATCCACTATTGAGGCAATCTCTTTTATAGAAAGGTCCTGAAAATACCTTAACACAAAAGTACCAAAGTCCGGCATCAAAAGCCGTCTTTGGTACAAATCACACCCAAAAAACCGCCAAAACCCTAAATCCCATTAATCTCAACAGAACCTGCTCCAATATCTATATCGATCTCTATTTTATTTTTTGCGTTGTCATATTCCGGCGAAACATAAGTTTTCTTTTTAGTCTGTTCAAGGGTCAAGTCTTTGAAACTTACAGAGCTCAGCAGTCCATCAACCTCAACTTTGATACCCGAGTTCTTAGGTACAAATATTTTAAAATTGGCAGCCCCGGCATCAATATCAACTTTTGTTGAAGGGTGTCTGTCTCCCAATATAAGCTTGATATTTCCCGCACCACCGTCCAACTCAAACTCTTCCACTTTAAGAGACGATAAATCTATCTCACCGTCAGTGCCTCCAAACTTCAAGTCTATATCCCACAGCACATCCGTATTCAGCAAAACCTCCAGCGGTTCTTCCGTTGTCCAACTTTTTGAATCAGACCCATTCATGGAAACAAGATTTTTGACGTTCTCCAGGGAAAATCCTGACTCCATTTTAAAATCAATATCAGCAACTTTATTATTCTTTTTATAATCCACTTTGTACTGAACACCGGAATCTGTCATATCTCCCTTGATTAACCCGGACTCGGTGGAACCAATTTTCAGATTTTGTCCGCTCAGCTTCATCTTTAACCGCCCTTCCTCCGTTTCGGGCAGCTTTTCCTCAGCAAAGGGTCTGATATAGGCCTTATCAGTGCTTCTCTCAATCTTATTTTCCGTTGCACCACCATAGATGCTGCCGGATATTAACAGTACTGCAAAGAAAGCCGTCCACGCAAAGAATTTAACCCCATTATACTTGTCAAAAACAAGGTTTACTCCCGTCACAATAAGCAGCAAAGAGATTATAGTTGATATATGATCTGAAAGGAAATTCACTATTTTGTCAAGGTCCAGCATACCAAACTGAGATAGTATGAGCACTATACCAATAAAAATTATAAAAAGTCCAAAAAATATGCCACTGTTATTCTTTTTCATGGCAAACGCCTCCTGCCTCTGAATATAATCAACGCTCCAACAACTATCAGCAGCAAAGACACTAAAATTTTAAAATCAATGTGAATAAATTTGCTAATATATTCCCTAAAATGTTCTCTTAACAGGGAGACAAGTCCAAGGACAATGAGACAAATGCCAACAAAGGTTTTTCCGCCATGAGAATCCTTTTTTATATATTCCTCATCATCTTCCAATACTTTGCTGAAATCCTTGTCAGGGTCATAATAATCGTTAAATCCTTTTTGGGCATAATCAGTAAAGCCATTGGCTGCGCTGTCAGCTTCGGGTATTACAAAAATTGCCACAATATACGCAAACAGCCCAAGGCCACTAAATAAAACAGTCGCTATAACAAAACCAAGCCTTACAATGGTAGGGTCAATATTAAAATATTCTCCTATTCCCCCACACACACCTGATATAACCCTGTCATACTTTGAACGGACCAAACCGTTTTTCATCAACCTCTCCTCCTCTATGCTTCATAAACGCCTTTATGACAGTACTATCAATTCACTTTTGTTTCATATCATATATACGGACAACACAAAAAAAAGTTTTAAAAATTAATTTTAAAAATAAAAATAATTCTTACCGCCTCTGCAAGAGAAATATTTGTAATGGTTTAAGTTACCTAGTATAATAATTACATGAGGTAAATATTTATAAAAGTTTATAAAAGGAGGTTTATCAGGGGAGGATCATGAAATTAAGATACAAGGTAAGGCGAAGAAGAAGGATTATTACATGCTGCGGCATAATTGCCGCCGTTATCGTTGTTTCAACTCTGATAATCACAATCAAAAACAGCTTTAAACCTTCCAGACAATCATCCAATTCAAATGTTACATATTCCAAAGAAAATGTTCAATCAGTCTATTCCGACAGGTTTATAGCTCTTTTTGAAGACATCCAGAAACAAGGTTATCTCAGCGAAGAAGGAATTCCGTACCATTCCATAGAAACACTTTTGGTGGAAGCTCCGGACTATGGACATCTCACTACCAGTGAAGCCATGAGCTACATGGTCTGGCTCGGAGCAACCTACGGGAAACTTACCGGTGACTGGACATATTTTAAAGATGCATGGGACAAGACAGAACAATACATAATACCCGATCCCGAAAGAGACCAACCCGGCGTTAATTCATACATTCCGACCCAGCCTGCCCAATATGCGCCGGAAGCCGACTCTCCCGAAAAATATCCAACACCAGGCGATATCAATGCACCCACAGGCATAGATCCCATTGCAGACGAACTTGCCTCAACTTACGGTACAAAAGCCATATATCAAATGCACTGGCTCCTGGACGTTGACAACTGGTACGGGTACGGAAATCACGGGGACGGTACAAGCCGCTGTTCTTATATAAACACTTATCAGAGAGGCTCCGGTGAATCCGTATGGGAAACAATACCCCACCCCTCGTGGGAAGACTTTAGATGGGGACAAGTCAACAACGGAGGATTTCTAAAACTTTTTGGAAACTTCGGCGAGCCTGTAAGGCAGTGGCGTTACACCTCAGCCTCCGATGCCGATGCAAGACAGATTCAGGCAACTTACTGGGCTTACCTTTGGTCCAAAGAGCAAGGCAAAGAAAAGGAACTTCAGCCCTATTTTGAAAAAGCGGCAAAAATGGGTGATTATCTAAGGTATACTTTCTTTGACAAATATTTCAGACCTATAGGAGTGCAAGACAGCGGAAGAGCCGGCACAGGATATGACAGCTGCCATTATCTTTTATCCTGGTATGCCTCATGGGGAGGCGATATCAACGGAACCTGGAGCTGGAGAATCGGAAGCTCCCATTGCCATCAGGGCTACCAAAATCCGATGGCCGCCTACGCATTGGCAAAGGAATCCATTTTCACTCCAAAATCCAAAAACGCTAAAAAGGATTGGGAGCAAAGTCTTGACCGTCAGATTGAACTGTTTTTGTACCTTCAAAGTGCCGAAGGTGCCATAGCCGGCGGTGTAACCAACAGCTGGTCAGGTGCGTACGGCAAATATCCTGAAGGCACAAGCACATTCTACGATATGGCTTATGATCCGCATCCTGTTTACAATGATCCACCGAGCAACAGATGGTTTGGATTTCAGGCATGGTCAATGGAAAGGATTATGGAATACTATTATCTTACAGGAGACAGCCGGGTTAAGGAACTCTGCAAAAAATGGGTCTCATGGGCAATAGAAAACACCCGTTTAAAAAGTGACGGAACCTACGAGATTCCTTCCACCCTGGAATGGTCCGGCCAGCCCGACCCATGGACAGGAAAACCCAGTGAAAATAAAAACCTTCACTGTACCGTCACAGAGTGGACAGTGGACGTGGGAGTAACCGCTTCATATGCAAAAGCGCTTATTTACTATGCCGCCGCCACGGAAAAACATGAAAAGAAAATTGATGACAAAGCCCGTGAAACAGCCAAACAGCTTCTCGACAGAATGTGGCACAATTACAGGGATAAAAAGGGTGTGGCCGCAAAGGAACCAAGGGCTGATTACAAACGTTTCTTTGATGAAGTTTACATCCCTCATGATTTTTCCGGCATCAATGCCCAGGGCGCCGAAATAAAGAACGGAATAACCTTTATAGATCTTCGTCCAAAATACAAAGAAGACAAAGATTATAAAATGGTGGAAGAAGCCATAAAAAGCGGCAAAGATCCGGTAATGACCTATCATCGTTACTGGGCACAGGCCGAAGTGGCAATGGCAAACGCCATGTATCACATTTTCTTTGAGCAGAAAAAAGACGGACTGGTACCGGGTATAAACTCTGATGACAGCAATTCATCCTCTGAAACTCAAAAATCCGAAACACCGGATTATACCCCGGACAGTTTGTCAACCTCCGATGCAACAATAACAGAAAGTCCGGCAAACACAAACAGCCCGGATGAAAATCCATCACCGCAGAACACCTCAGCACCAACCAACGTACCGCTTAATCCCGCCAACACTCCATATAATTCATCCAACGCAGCACCCAACTCACCCAATACACCAGCCAGACCGTCCAACACAACAGCCGGATCACCCGCAGGTAATAACACCGTAGGCAGGTTAATACTGCAATATGCCAACGGCAACGGTTCAGATACTACAAATACTATAAATCCAAGGTTTAAACTCATCAACAACTCCGGTTCACCTGTTAAACTGTCAGATGTCAAGATAAGATACTATTACACCATTGATGGGGAAAAAGGTCAGCAATTCTGGTGTGACTGGAGCTCTGCAGGAAACTCCAACGTAACCGGAAAATTTGTAAAACTTTCCTCTCCCAAAAACAATGCCGACTATTACCTGGAAATAGGCTTTACCGAAGGAGCAGGAAGCATAGAGCCCGGCATGAGCGTGGAAGTGCAGGCAAGATTTTCAAAGGATGACTGGTCCAATTACAGCCAGGCAAACGATTACTCCTTCTCTGCATCCGCCAATGACTACGGAAATTCAAACCACATAGCCCTCTATATATCCGGAAGGCTTGTATCGGGAAACGAACCGTAATAGAAAAGCCTAATATTTGTAATAGATAAAAAACGAATTTTAAAAAGATGTAAACATAGCTCTAAAAAAAATACGAATAAAAAAGCTACAAATAAAAAGATGTCAATAAAAGATGCAATAAAACACAAGGGACGGTTTTTATAAAAGTGCATCACAAAAACCGCCCCTTTCTTTTTTACATCTTTTTGAACGGAATTTCCGTTAAAATTCCGCTGAGTGCACAGTTCTCGGGAAAGGTATTACATCTCTTATGTTTGACATGCCGGTGATATACATTATAGCCCTTTCAAATCCCAGTCCGAAGCCTGCATGTCTGGTGCTTCCATACCTGCGAAGATCCAAGTACCACCAGTAATCCTCCATTTTAAGTCCAAGCTCTTTCATTCTGTTTTCCAAATAATCCAGTCTCTCTTCCCTCTGGCTTCCTCCGATTATCTCTCCGACACCGGGCACAAGAAGGTCCATTGCCGCAACGGTTTTGTTATCGTCATTCAGCCTCATGTAAAAGGCTTTTATATCTTTTGGATAGTCAGTCACAAACACAGGCTTTTTAAACACCTTTTCCGTAAGGTATCTTTCATGTTCGGTCTGCAGGTCGTTACCCCACTTTACAGGATACTCAAATTTTTGATCGGCTTTTGACAAAATATCAATGGCCTCGGTATATGTAACATGGGCAAAATCAGAACTTACAATATTGTTGAGCCGATCAAGCAGTGTATTGTCAATAAAATTGTTAAAGAACTCCATTTCCTCCGGAGCATTTTCCAGGCAGTAATTTATGATATACTTGAGCATGTCCTCTGCAAGTTCCATGTCATCCTCAAGATCGGCAAAGGCTATTTCCGGCTCCACCATCCAAAATTCCGCCGCATGCCTTGCCGTATTGGAGTTCTCCGCTCTGAAAGTCGGCCCGAAAGTGTATATATTTCTAAAGGCCATGCTGTATGTTTCACCCTCAAGCTGTCCGCTTACAGTAAGATTTGTTTCCCTGTCAAAAAAGTCTTTTGAAAAATCCACCGTTCCGTCTTCTTTTCTGGGAGGGTTGTTTATATCAAGGGTTGTAACCTTGAACATCTGTCCTGCCCCTTCCGCGTCACTTCCTGTGATAATCGGGGTATGAACATATACAAACCCTCTTTCCTGGAAAAATTTATGTATGGCGTATGCCAGAAGGGACCTGACCCTGAACACTGCCGAAAAAGTGTTTGTTCTGGGTCTCAAATGGGCAATTGTCCTTAAGTACTCAAAAGAGTGCCTCTTCTTTTGCAGAGGATAATCGGGAGTGGACGCTCCTTCTATTTCAATCTTGGTTGCCTTTAACTCAAAAGGCTGCTTTGCACCGGGAGTCTCAACTAATTCCCCATGCGCAATAATTGCCGAACCAACAGAAAGCTTTGCTATCTCTTTAAAATTGGGAAGGTTCTTTTCTTCGAACACAATTTGAAGATTTTTAAAAAAAGAACCGTCATTCAGTTCAATAAATCCAAAAGCCTTTGAATCTCTGACCGTGCGTACCCAACCGGCAACAACTATTTCCTTTCCCACATAATCTTTTGTATTTCTATAAAGACTTTTTACCAGTGTAGTTTTCATTTTTCATTAACCCCTTTTTGTTAATTCATGTTTTAGTTTTTCCATAAATTAATGCATCTATTTATCAATAATATAATAATATAATCTTTAATAAATTCTTTAAAAATTAAATATAATCTTTAATTATAATCATAATCTATAATAAATTAATATTTGCATTTTCGCAAATTTCAATCATTGAATCCGGCCATACCGAAGATTGAACCTCTCCTATATGAGCCTTCTTCAGAAAATACATGCAAATCCTCGACTGTCCGATACCCCCTCCAATGGTGTAAGGGAGCTTTCCCTGAAGCAAATCTTTGTGGAATTTCATTTCTTTTCTTTCCTCGCAACCGGCTTCTTTCAGCTGACTTAGCAATGAATTTTCATCCACTCTTATTCCCATGGAAGATATCTCAAAAGACCTTTCCAGCAAAGGATACCACAAAATTATGTCCCCGTTCAACGTCCAGTCATCGTAATCCGGTGCCCTTCCGTCATGTTTCTTCCCTGATTTGAGAACACCTCCTATTTTCATGAGAAATATCGCTTTTTTCTCCTTTGCAATTGCATCCTCTCTCTCCTTCGGAGAAAGCTCGGGATACATGTCCTCCAGCTCCTGGGTCGTAATAAAGAATATATCTTCCGGCAAAAATTTTGGTATTTGAGGATATTGTTCAGCAATAAAGTCTTCGGTCTTTTTAAGAACATTATATATTTTTTTCACTATATTTTTCAAAGTCTCTTCATTTCTGTCTTCTTTATTAATCACCAATTCCCAGTCCCATTGGTCCACATATATGGAATGAAGGTTGTCCAAATCCTCGTCCCTTCTTATGGCATTCATGTCGGTATAAAGCCCTTCTCCCACTTTAAATCCGTATTTTGCCAAAGCCATACGCTTCCATTTTGCAAGGGAATGCACAATCTCCACTGTATTTCCGCCGATAGCCTTTACATCAAAAGATACCGGTCTTTCCACTCCGTTGAGGTTATCATTCATGCCTGTCTCAGGTCTTACAAAAAGAGGCGCAGAAACCCTGCTTAAGTTCAACTCCGCTGCCAGTGCCGTCTCAAAAAAGTCCTTTATTTTTTTAATTGCCGCTTCCGTCTCTCTAACCGACAAAGTCGGATGGTAATCCGGCGGAATTATAAGCCTGTCTATCTTCTCAACCACAATATTTTCCCTCCTATAATCACGACAACACAATAGAATCAACTCACATTATACCATTTAATAGTCTCAAATCCAATAGTTATATTCTGATAGAGTTCAGAAATTCGGAAAAAAGCTTTACGTTATGTAGACACACCCATAAAAATGTTGTATCATGTCTTTAGAACTTTTAAGATATGGGGGTTTTGAAATGATTGGAAGGACCAATACAAAATTCCTTGCAATTATTTTAATTTGTCTTATAACCGCAGTCTTTACCGTCGGCTGCAACAAATCAAAGTACAGTGTCAAGCATCCAAAAGTGCAGATTGAAATGGAAGACGGGGGTAAAATGATCCTTGAACTGTACCCGGAATATGCGCCCGAAACCGTTGACAATTTTATAACCCTTGCAGAAGAAGGATTCTATGACGGTCTCACTTTCCACAGAATAATAAAAGGGTTCATGATACAGGGCGGTGATCCAAACGGTGACGGTACCGGCGGCTCCGGGAAAACCATCAAAGGTGAGTTTGCCAACAACGGTTTTACCAAAAACAAACTGTCTCACACCAGAGGAGTAATATCCATGGCTCGTAAGTCCAACGATCCAAACTCTGCAACCTCACAATTCTTTATAATGCACGGGGACGCACCCTATCTTGACGGAGATTACGCAGCTTTCGGAAAACTTATAGAAGGCTATGATGTATTGGATAAAATAGCAAATACTCCCGTTGATCCAAATCCGTCGAATCCTACCGAACTTTCCGTTCCCAAGGAAGAAGTCAGAATCAAGACAGTAACGGTGCTTGAAAAATAGATATCCGTAAAAAAAGATATCCATACTTTAAATGGATTGTCTCATTAGAGTGAGACAATCCATTTATTATGTCAAACCACGCTTCCCAGCACCGCACCTATGCTGTCCCTTATAATCAGGTTTGCCCTTCTGTCATACGGCGTCGGCGACTTGTTGATAAGAACAAGCCTGTCCCCCCGGTAATATTGTATAAGCCCCGCCGCGGGATAAACCGCAAGGGATGTTCCGCCCACAATCAACATGTCCGCCTTCTCTATGTAATCCACTGCCCGGTCTATACTGTCGGTATCGAGAGGCTCTTCATACAAAACCACACACGGCTTTACAATTCCGTTGCACTTTTTGCACAGCGGCACAGTCCCGGGACTGTTTAAAACATACTCCAGGTCATAGCTTTCATTGCACTTCATGCACCTGTTTCTGTGGATGCTTCCGTGAAGTTCAATAACATTTTCGGACCCGGCCGCCTGATGCAGTCCGTCAATATTCTGGGTTATGACCGCCTTCAGTTTCCCATGCTTCTCCAGCTTAGCCAGTGCAATATGGGCGGCATTAGGCTTTGCATCCTTGTATATCATTTTTTCTTTGTAAAACTCAAAGAACTCCTCCGTATGCTCCATAAAAAAGCTATGGCTGAGCATAACCTCCGGCGGATAGGAATACCTGGTCTTTTGTCCATAGATTCCGGTGCTGCTCCTGAAATCCGGAATTCCGCTTTCCGTAGACACACCGGCGCCGCCAAAGAACACAATGCTACCGCTTTTTTCGACCATTTCCCTGAAAGTGTCAATTTCCATAATTATCGCCTCTATCTTATAACAAAATTGTTGTTCTATATAATTATACCATAAAATTTAGTCAATTTTCTTAACCGTCACCCATATTTTAAATACATCGGAAATTAAAACTCTGTTTACTCCCAGCCTGTAATTTTTGTTTTCAATCCTGTAAATATCCTCATCCACCAGCTTTACCACCAAATCCATGTCTATGCTTTTGACTTCCTTCCACAAAAGGTCCTGATACCTGTCCTTTATATATTTTTCAAGCTGCATTTTGTCAAAATCGTCTTCTTCATTACCTTTAAAAATCAAAAACACCTGTATATCGGAAACCAAAAACTTTTTCTTGTTCATACTGTCAAAGGATTCCTTGAGCTTGTTGTATTTGGCGTCGCTCTCCTCAATCCGGGTTTTCAGAAGCATTATTTCCTCATGGTACTTGTCTATCCTGTAGCTTACCAATGTGCTCATCAAAGTACATCCTAATAGAATTCCTCCTATCAGCCCGGTGACAAAGCAAACAAAAAATTTATAAGCAATTTTTCTCATTTGAACATTGACTCCCCGCATTTTTGGATAAGTCTTATAAAGCCGTATCCGACATTTGCTCCAATCACGGCCACTACAACATAAACCGCCTGTTTGATTATTGACCTTATTTCCCCTTTGAATATTCCTTTCTCCAATATTTCAAAAGTGGAAAACGTACCGCCAAGGGCAACGGCCACCGCCCATATTTTAATGGAGCTTGCTATCTGAAACATCGTTTTTAGGGGAGGATGGTCGTTTATCAAAGCTCCCAGCCCTGCAAACAGGCTTGCACCCACAATCACACCGAAAGCTATTAAAAAGTTGTATATTATATTGCTTGGAAAAACGGACAAAAAACCACCTTTTTTCTTGTAATGTTTCTCCTATAAACTATGTTGTTTTTTTTAACTTTATACTGAAGTTTTAAAATAAAAACCAAATTTTTGACTGTCCAAAGTTTTTGTTCTAATTTCGTTCTGTCAAGCTTATCTTTAATTATAGAAACAGGCTTAAAAAAATTTTAAAAAGGAACGGTATTTAAAAGAAGAATGAATTTCAGACTTGTTATAGTTATTGTAAATATAATAATCGGAACAATATGCATCGTATACGGCGTAAAACTGATGAGCTCAAGTCTCGAGAAAGCAAACATCCGCAGGATGAAGAAGTATCTCTCCCTTTTTACCGAGAAAGTGCCGCTGGCCACCCTTACCGGTACTGTTCTTACGGCACTGGTTCAAAGCAGTACGGCCATAACTGTTATAACCGTCGGTCTGGTAAATTCCGGAATGTTGAAATTGACCCAGGCGGTGGGTATAATATACGGCGCAAACATTGGAACCACAATAACAGCCCAGCTCATGTCTTTCAGACTTACCAATTTTTCATACATCATAATCGGACTGGGACTTCTTATTGCTTTTTTCTCCAAAAGAAGAACCCCTGCAAACATGGGCTGGGCACTTACCGGCCTTGGCATCATGTTTGCAGGGCTCAACATACTGAATTTGGGAGTGCCATATATAAAAGAAAATGACAATATTTATGAACTCTTCAGAGTTTACGGACAGAATCCCCTCATAGGCCTTCTTACAGGCATGGTGACAACCATGCTTGTTCAAAGCAGCAGCGCTACTGTCGGCCTTACCATTGTACTTTTCAATACAGGCCTTATAAGCTTTGAATCCGCCCTCGGTCTTACCCTGGGCGACAATATCGGAACGTGCATCACCGCACAACTTTCCAGTATCGGCACTTCAATTTCCGCAAAGCGAACCGCATGGGCCCATACCCTCTATAACGTTATTGGAACCATAATAGCATTTATTTTTCTTAAGCCTTTTGCTTTTATGATTCAGGCCATAACTTACGGCATCGGGCAGGATGAAACCCGTCTGATTGCCAATGCCCATACGATTTTCAATATATTAAGCGCCCTTGTCTTTCTTCCGATAACAGGATACTATGTGAAATTTTTAGAATGGCTTATAAGGGAAAAAGAATAGTTTTACCGTCTTCTACAGGCTTACCATTTTCCCTTTTTCATATGACCTTCCATTTCGGCTTTTGATCTTTGCTTTATAACCCATGCTTCATTCCTGGCTCTTTTGAATGCTTCCACACAAGGCGGGTCCAGATTTATATTTATACCTTCTTCACAGAGTGCTATTATCCTTGCTGCAAGGTTGACAATCTCCATATGAATATCGTTTGTTCTGTCAGACATGTACACCTTGTTGGCATCTTCATCGCTAAGCTGGACAAATTTGTCCTTCGAAGCATCACATTTGGGGCACTTTTCCGGTGCATCCTCCCCTTCATGAATATAACCGCATACCGAACACTTCCAAAGCTTTTTCATTTACCATTCCTCCACTTCATATTATTTACTAATGACATATTTATTAATACCACTTGATAAATATTTTAAACACAACAAAATTAACAATACACATACTAAACAATTGTTTAAAATTTGTTTATAATTATTTTAGAATTTCTTTAATAAATTTTTAACGTTTTATTATAAAATAAAATTGTGTATAATATAATGGTAAATTTTTAAATAGCTGTTTATATACCTTAGTTAAGACAAATTCCAATTAGCAAAAAGAGAGGTAAATGACAATGGAGCGGCTAAAAAATTTCATAAATCAACGCTTTAACGTTGCAGAAACCATTTATTGGATAATGTTTATTATATTCCTTATGCTGAAGTGCATTTATTTTCAATTTACAACAAAACTGAATACGGTTCCTTATCTGTCTTCCGTGAATATAACCATGTTCCTTTCGTCTTTCGCGGTTTTACTGATAATATCAGCCTTTATAGCTCTTGTTTTCAACAAGTTCAGATTCATTGCCCTTTTTACAATAAATTTTCTTCTGACAATTTTGCTGATAGCCGATACAAACTTTTTCAGATATTACTACAATTTAATCACCATACCTGTATTCTTTCAACTGAATATCAAGCTTGTGAGTTCCGTCAACGAGAGCATACTGAGTCAATTCATGCTTAAGGATTTAATATATCTTGTTGATTTGCCGTTTATGCTGATCGGAGTTCTGCTTTTGAACAAAAACACCCGAAAGCTGCATATTTCCCGGAGAGTATACCGCTTCGCAGCTTTTCTGGTAGTGGGCATGGTTACATTTTTATCGGTGTTCCATACTTCGAACTTAAATTCTTTTGCATACAGCAACAACTACTCGGCCAAAAGCCTGGGAGTACTCTTTTCCCATTACTACAACACAAAACTGTTAATTGAAGAGAATCTCCTGGAAGACGACAGCTTCACCCAGGAGGATAAAAACTCCATTATGGCCCTGTATGAAACAAAGAAGAATGAAAAAGACAGCCTGGACAGCAGGCTGAAGGGAATTGCCAAAGATAAAAATCTGATTGTCGTTCAGATGGAGGCTTTGCAGCAATTTGTAATAAACTTAAAAATTAACGGTAAAGAAGTAACTCCTAATTTAAACAGGCTTATCTGCGAAAGCCTTTATTTTGACAACGTATTCTACCAGGTGTCAGGCGGAAATACTTCCGATGCGGAATTTGTAACCAACAACTCACTGTATCCTGCAAAAGAAGGTGCAGTTTATCATTTATATCCTGAAAACACTTATCATTCCCTGGCTAAAATACTGAAGGAAAAAGGATACAATACTTACTCGCTGCACGGTTTTGACAAAACCTTCTGGAACAGGGATGAAATGCACATGTCCCTCGGCTTTGACAGATTTTTTAACGAAGAGGATTTTGTACTGGACGATTTTGCCGGATGGGATGGTCAGGCTCTCAGCGATTCATCCTTCTTCAGGCAGTCTTTTGATAAAATAGACACTACAAAGCCTTTTTACAGCTTTTATATAACTCTGTCAAGCCATCATCCGTTTACTTATTTCGAAGACTATGATTTTGACGTCGGAGAATTTGAGGGAACGTACATAGGCAATTACCTTAAGGCCGCAAATTATCTTGACAAATGCATAGGTGAATTTATAGCTGAACTTAAGAAACGCGGGCTTTACGACAACAGCCTGCTGGTATTCTACGGAGACCACGCTGCTGTAAAAAAGATTGAGGCCGACGGACTTATGAAGCTTCTTGACATGGAGTACAGTGAGCCGGAATGGATGAAGCTTCAAAAAGTACCCCTTATAATTCATTATCCCGATCAGTCAAAACCTGAAGTTATAAGCACCATAGGCGGTCAAATCGACATTCTTCCGACGATTGCAAATCTTATGGATTTTGATGCGCCGTATGCTTTGGGAAAAGATCTTTTGAACTATGACGAAAATAAAGGTTACGTTGTCTTAAGAGACGGTTCGGTAGTAACAAAGGACTTCATATATTTCAATGATTTAAGAGAAGTATATGATTATGACACCGGAAAATTACTGGATTTAAATCTGTATGACGACAAGATTACTTCATACATCAATGAACTCAATGTATCGGATATAATTATAACCAAAGATGCTTTCAAATACGGTTTCGAAAACTAATGCATATTAAAAAAGAGGCTTTGTAAAGCCTCTTTTTAATATAACATATACTTTTACTACACACTTATTTAACATCAAAAATACTCTGAAAATTAATTTTGATTTAATTGTCAACCTTGACTTAAAAATATGTTGACAATTATTTAATAATATAATAATATCTTTATTGACATACAAGATATGTTGAATCTAATTGGAGGAATATTGCAATGCGAAACAAGTATCTTAAAGACATGATGTATGCCGCTGTTTTCACAGGATTGATGACCGTGCTTGGCTGGATAAGCATCACACTTCCTGTTCTTCCCGCTCCAATTACAGGACAAACCTTGGGCGTGATGCTGGCAGGCGTAATTCTTACCCCAAAGCAGGCAGGCCTAAGCATGACAACCTACATTGCCCTGGGCGCCGCAGGCCTTCCGGTATTTCAAAAAGGCGGAGCGGGAATAGCATATTTGACAGGTCCCACCGGCGGATTTATTATCGGTTTTTTGATAGGTGCCATAGTAATTTCTCTGATCAAAGGAGACGGAAAAGGCACCTTAAAAGTAGGGGCTGCATGCATCGTCGGTGGCATGCTGGCAGTATATGCAATAGGTATTCCGTGGCTCTGCTTTGAAATAACCGGAAGTCTGTTTTCCTGGCCTCATGTTGTATCAACGTTGGCTTTCGTACCCGGAGACATTATAAAAGTATTTATTGCCACCATGATCGGCGTAAGGGTAAATAAAAGCCTTGAGTATCAGTTATCGGCCTAAAATGAAGCCTATTTCTGCAAGACAAAATATTTCTTCTTTCTGCTCATTACTATCATTGTTATATTCTTCCGGACTTGCCGCCGCGGCCTTTACAATTTACCGGTATAAAATTCAATGGTATACGGTTAGCGGCTTTTTTTTTATTTTATGCTCCGCAACATTTTTTGTATTTTTTGCCGCTGCCGCAAATACACGGGTCATTTCTTCCAATTTTCCTGCTTACCGCAATGTGTGCCCTGTTATAATCCTTCAATATTTCGTTTCTTCTTTCCTGACTCAATATGTTGTCCCACTGGGGAAGATTATAAAGCCAGTACGCCTTTGCATCCAGCATATTGTAATACAGCTTTTCAAAATCAACTTCAAGCCTGATGTTTGAATCATCACCAAGCTCCTCAAGTTTCACGGGATTTTTTAAACTTGTGTTTATGCCGTCCATGAATCCTGCGAAAACCACAGGTTCCATGTCAAATTTTTCCGCAAGCTCTGCAAGTTTTCCTTCCACAACCTCATCGTGGTGCTCCAAAATAAACTCATATACTTTCATCTCTTTCTCAAGGTAAGTATTCCAAAATTCGTTGTTCTCCTCTTCCGTCCTCTGTTTTTCACAAAGCTTTTGCCATTCGTTATAAAGACTCATATGTACCATATCTCTCCTTTGCTTATTTTGACTATTAATCCTTTCATATTATAGCACAATACTGCATCTGAATATAACCTTATTAAATATATTTTGTAATATATTCTCCAAATGGCAGTTTTTCTTATCAATTGGGCTCAATTCCCCATACCAGTTTGTTCGAAATGTATGCAGTCATCCTTTTCCAATCCGAATAGGAATCCGCAGGATTGTAGGAATAATCGTCCCTTTGCTCGAATTTTGTCCAATCATTCTTATAAAACTCACCTGTGATATACATTACATCGTTCGGAGAAAGCGTCCCCGATTTGAATGTAATTTCAAGATATTTGTTTGCCTCTTTCTTTCCGGGAAGCTCATAAAACCTGCACTGAACATCCTTTTCACTACCCAAACTGTAAAAGTATACCGCCCAGTTCATTTCATCAATCGAAACATCTTCTTTGAAATAATACCTTACTTTAACATCTTTAAGGTCAATTGCTTCATTTCCCGTGTTAAACATTCTGAAGCTGAAGTCGATCCCTGCGGAATCATGGGGCTTTCTGCTGTAATATTGTATTTTAAGCCCTTTTGTACCGTCTTGCACATATTCTGAGCTTTCTGTCGGCGTTGAAGGCTGTAATGTTTTCTCATCAGGCACACCTGGAGTTCCATGGAGTGTCGGTGCGATTGTCTTCTCTGAAGATGATGGAGTTTCCGGCAACCCGGGCACTGTGGAATGTTGCATGGATTCCGGCGATATTTGTGCAGTTTCCCCTCCAAGCGTCGGCGTGGTTTGCAGTTTTGGACTTGCCTCATCTTTTAATGCCAGCTTCATCTGTTCCAATTTCTCTATCATATCTGAAATACTCATATCATGCACTTCGTCAATGGTAATGCTGCCGTTCAACTCCTGCGCTTCAAGGTATAGGCAGTATTTTCCCATGGAAAGCCCGTATTTCAATGCATCTTTTCTTTCCCTGGAAGTTGCCGTTATGGTGCGCACTTTAATATTATCTATTCTATCTACCCTGGCTTTGATATTGTCAAGCAATTCCGTCAATTCAGCCTCATCGTTTTCTTTTTTCGTTTTGAGTTCGTTCCGTTTATCATTAAGAGCACCGCTGATAAGAACAATTTTTCTGTTATCATCAGCTTTGACAAAACCAAAACTTATGGACCTGTTAATAAGCTCGTAAACAACATCTTCAACATTTTTGTCCAAAAGTTCCAATCCCGAAATCAATTGCTCTCCGTCTTTATTTTGAGGTCTAACTTCCAAAACCCTGCAAGTTTCATCAATTACCAGCTCAACGCTGGGATTTATATCAACGCATATATATCCGTAAATATTATCGGTATTACTCAAAAATGCAGACTGAAAATACAGAAACATTACAACCAGCACTGCCGCAACACTTGAAACGGCGGCAGCAACATATAAAAATCTCTTTCCCCTGACATTATATATATCCTCATTTTCAAAACTCACCTGCTGTCCAACCTTCATATCTTTGCGCCTGCGAATAATCAAAAATTCGCCTTCGCTTGTCAGAACTACAGCTTTCATGCCCTGAATTTCATATATTATTCCCAATCTGTTCATATAAGGTCACTTTCCTCCGTCCATAGTATAATACTCCAAATATCTCTTTGAAAGATTCAGGTTACTTCTGAAAATTAAACAAAGCGCTATAATATATTTTCTATTATTGCCTATGGTCCTCCCGTGAACCTTGGCTTTCTTTTTTAATTCATTTCTGGGTATGTTTTTATTCTTCATTAATGCATTGTACATTTGCTCATCCTCAGCCAGCATCTTGGCCAACCTTATACAAAGCTGCCTTGAATCCCTGTGCTTCGGAACATTTAACACCAAATCGAGAAATGTTATGCCAAATTCCTGAAGCTTCTTCTTTAATTCTTCAATATCTTCCCTTGCCTCAATATCTTCAAATCCAATATACGACTTGGATAAAAGTTTTTCATTGTTATAAAAATATTCGTCATCAAAAAATGAAAAAGGATATTCCTTATCATCTTTGTTGCTTCTTGAATAATCAATCAGGCGCCTTCTTATTACCTGCTCAGAAAAGAGAAAGAAATTATAACCTTTCTCGATGTCAAATTTATCAATTGCTTCATTAAACGCGGACAATGCAATGCTAAACTCATCACTGTTGCGGGTGTCGATATATTTTCCCGTGGCATTTGAGGTAACTTTCAAAATGAAGGGTTTATATTCCGATATAAACTCTTCTCTGAGCTGATGATTTCCTTCCTTTATCTGTCTAAGGGTAGAAATAAAGTCGTCATAGACTATATCATCCAGTTTTTTCTCCCTGTTATGGGTATTAATTTTCCGGACTTCCACCAGATCATTCTCCCTTCAGTAGATTACTTCGTATACATCTGCTTTTTTTGTGTATATTATCGATTAATATCGGCTCTTGCTTCATACAATGAAACATCTTCTGCCGTAGTTAATTTTTATATTAATTAACATACTGTTATTTACACTTCAACAAGTAACAAATTTAACACTCACGAATATTATTATATCAGTAAAATTTAAAAGAAGTGAGTAAAAAATGAACAATATTCAAAATCCCGTTTACATATTCACAAGAAGAATTGTATCTCCGTTTCAGGACCTGATTATTGATTATCCCTTCGCCACAGGTTTTAAGACCCTTAACATTCAGAATATAATAAACTCCAGGATAATAAAAACTGTAAATGAACTTATTTACGAGCAAACGGGCAAACTGCTGGAGCAAGGATATAAATCCCCTCAAATGACCGTCCAGGGCTGGTATGAAATAAAGACCAATGAAAAAGGGGTGCTTAGCCTTTCGATTGGAAATTATACCATTGCATACCCTGCCGCCCACGGATTGACTATAATTAAATCACTAACCTTTGATATAAGCACAGGCAAAGAGTACAGGCTGGAAGAGCTCTTCAAACCGGGAAGCGATTATGTCGGCACACTGTCAAAAATAATCGAAAGGCAGATAAAGGAACGCGAAATTCCAATCCTCGGTGAATTCAAGGGAATAAGACCGAATCAGGACTATTACATAGCCGACAAAGCATTGGTAATATATTTCCAACTGTACGAAATAACTCCTTATGCTTTTGGTTTTCCCATGTTTCCTATATCCGTGTATGAAATACAAGACATTATAAGAGAAGGAAGTCCTCTGGCAGCCATGCTGTGAACACACAAAAAAACGGAGTGGGACCTGTTTATCCCAACTCCGTTTTTTAATTCAGCCTTTCTGCCTTTTGGGATTTTACCTTCCCTTAAGCTGAATACACTTTGATATTATGGTAACAACTTCGGCACGGGTAATCTCCCTTTGCGGCCCAAAGGTGTTGTCGCTGTAACCTTTGATTATTCCCAATTCCACTGCTTTCTTTATATAGCCTCTCGACCAGGCCGGTATCTTATCCGAATCAGCAAAGGCAAGGGTCTTATCCTGCGCTTCTTCTATTCCGAATGCCCTCAGTACCAAAACCACTGTCTCCTGACGGGTAAGTCGGTTCGAAGGCCTGAAGGATCCGTCTTCATAACCCTTAACCACACCTTTATGCATTGCCGTTGCAACATAGGGTTTTGCCCATGCCGGTACCGAATCTTTATCAGTGCATGTAAGTGGTATACTATCGGACACTTCAAAGCCTGCCGCCTTCACTACCATTACCGTTGCCTCGGCTCTGGTTATCGGAGCATTTGGCCTTAAAGTTCTGTCCGGATATCCATTGACGATTTCTCTTCTTAGCAAATCAGCAAAGAATTCTGCCGCCCAATGACCCTTTATATCTGTAAAGAAGTCCAGACTGTTTGTATCCGTAACAACCGGTGCCGGTGTCGGACTCGCTGCCGGAGTCTTTCCTGCTGACGGTGTTGATGTCGGCGTTGCTGTCGGAGTCACTGTCGGTGTCGCCGAAGGTGTAGGTGAGCCACCGATGGAAGCAACCGGAACTCCTCCGCCGCCTCCGCCAGGTCCGCCCGGAATTACAACGGGTTCATTGACAATTTCCGCAGGTGTCGGTGATGGTGTTGCTTCAACTATTTTTATTGTGCACGAATCCTTGCAGGACGGTTTCGACTTGCTGCTTACCGTAATTGTTACAGTACCGACCTTTTTCGCCGTTACAACTCCGGAAGAACTTACCGTTGCTATGGATGTATCGCTGGAACTCCATTCCAGTGTTTTATCCGAAGCATTTGTCGGATTTATAGTAACTGTCAGTTTGTGGGTGCTTCCCACAGCCAGCGTTGAAGGTTTGTTGTTAATTCTTACCTGACTTACTTCTATTCCTGTCACTGTTACGCTGCATGTAGCTTTAATGCTTGAGGATTCTTTACTGGTAGCAGTTATTGTAGCTCTTCCCATGGAAACAGCTTTAACCACTCCGTCGGATGATACCGTTACAATATCCCTGTCGCTTGTTGACCATATAATTTCTTTGTTAGTGGCATTCTCCGGTATTATTTCGGCAACAAGTTTTACTTCGTCTCCAATACCCAAAGATATGCTGGTTTGTTTCAATTTGATTGCTGTTACTTTTACCGGCTCAACTTTCAATGTACATACTGCCTCTACACTCGGGTCGTTCTTCCATGCTGCGGTAATTGTAACCGTTCCGACTCCCTTTCCTGTCACAACGCCATCCTGGGTTACCGTTGCAGTTTTTTCATCGCTTGATGTCCAAACCAGTGTTTTATCGGTAGCATTGGACGGAGATACGGTTACCTCCAACGCTTTGCTTTGGCCAACCAGTATGGACTCAGGTACATTCTTAAATGTCACTTTTGTAACCGGTCTTGCAACCACTTTAACTACACACACAGCCGTTTTGGATGAATCGTAAAGGCTGGTTGCAATTATCTTTGTTTCACCGATATTTACCGCCTTTACGAGACCTTCTGCCGTCACAGTTGCAATATTTGTATTCTCTGACTTCCATGCAACTCTCTTGTCTGAAGCATTCGAAGGAAGGACCTCCGCATTTATCAGGATATACTCATCCGGATACAATGTGACTGTTTGCTTGTCAAGTTTTATTTCCTCTACAGGAACCGGTATTACTTTAACAGTGCATACCGCCTTCAAAGAAGGATTATATATGCTGCTGGCGGTTACAACCGCTGTTCCGATACTCACGGCAGTCACTTCTCCGGATTGTGACACCCTGACAATACTTTCATCACTTGATATCCACGTAATTCCTTTATAACTTGCAGTTTCGGGCAGTACCCCGGCTGTAAGTTTTTCATTATATCCTACTTTTATTTCAAGCCTGGTCTTGTCAATTTCCACACCGGTAACAGGAGTTATGACAACAACTTCACAAGTTGCATATACTGAAGGATCTTTCGAACTCATAGCTGTAATTACCGCCGTACCGGATTTTTTCGCCGTTACCAGACCGTTCTCCGATACTGTTGCCACATCGGTGTTGTCAGACTTCCATATTACTTTGTCATCCTCACTCTGAGGAGTGAATATTGCCTCGAGCTGTTCCTTTTCTCCGGGGTTTATGCTCACAGACAGTTTATCAATACTCAAGGCAGAACTTTCGGCCGGAACAACTCTGACAGTAAATACTGTTATTACTGCGTTGTGAGTTCTTGCAGTTATAACTGACGTTCCCGTTGCTTTTGCCTTGACAACACCCTCGGACGAAACCTCTGCAACATTTGTGTTGCCGGAAGTCCATTTAATTGTCTTGTTTGTAGCATTCTCCGGTAAATATTTAACTTTGAGATTTACCGTTTTGCCGCTCTGTATGGTTACCTGATACTTATCCAGCATAATTGCATCTACAGGTACCATGGTATCTGCAAGCAGTGTCATGTCATTGCCCGTGCTGTTTTTTGAGCTTACATCGATAATTGATGTCTTTGCCTTGTCAGCCGAAGTTCCGGCAAGGCTAAAGTATCCTTTCTCCTTGTATGCACCGCCTTCATTGCCCGAAACAACCGAATACTCCAATTGATAGCCACTGCCTCTCTTGTTGGCGGGAACATGGATTGTGTATCCCACCGAAGCCGTACCGTCAGGAAGCGATACAGTACCCGATATAGCTCTGTCCAGAGGCAAAAGTGTGAGATTGATACCACTCAGGTTCTTTGTCACGTTATACTTTGTCGCACTGTCTTTATTTGCTGTGGTTACACTTGCATTGTTATAACCCTTTTGCACATACTCTCCAAACAGAGGCAGAATTGAGTAACTCACAATATATCCTGAACCTTCGGGTACATATAAAGAGTAATTTGCTGAAGAACTTCCCTTAGCTATTGTGACATATACCGAAGATTCATAATTCTCATTAGAGGCCGAAACCCACAGCCAGAAGTCATTGCGGTTTACCTGCTGTCCTGTCGGAAGAGAAACTCCTCCTCTTATTTCCATGCCGAGTATCAGATTTAAGTTAATTCCGTCCACATTTCCGGATGAGGTGCTTACAAGTGTTGAAAGTTCAGGTTTTCCTACGGTTCCGGTTGTTGCGTAATAACCGCTGGTTACATATCCGTCGGTTGTTGATTTAATCGTATATTTTATGCGATAGCTGTCAAGTGACGGAACTGCAATCTCAAATTCAACAGATGATTTTCCTTTGCCTATTGTTACTGTTTTCTGCGGAGCAAAGTCCAACGCATCGTTTTCAGCTGTTATTTCCACCTCAATATTTCCGGAAGCCGTCTTGCCGTCCGGAAGTTTGACAACTCCTTTTATTGTTCTGTTCTTTTTAAGCAGAGTCAAATCTACATTCTGAACATCCTTTTTGGCTACATTCACTGTGCCGGCCATGCTTATTGCAGGCACTGTTCCATCCTTAGTATAGAATCCGCTTCTAAAGTACTGTTCATCCTGAGTATACGAATAACCCACTTTGTATTCGGAACTTCCGCTGCCGTCAATTACCGGTACAAAGACTTCCGTATTCAAAACATAATCGTCGGCTTTGTCCTCCGTTCCGTTTCCGGTTGAAGCCTGGAGCTTAAGTTTTACTGCCTTTGACGTACTTTCAGGTACGTACAGGATGTAGTCCACACTGCTCTGTTTTTCAGGTATTGTTACGGTCTTTGTCACTCTGTAACCGGTATAACCTGTTTTTTCTGCAAAAACTGTTACCGGCAAACCACCCTTAGGAGCGGTTTCTCCTTCAGGAAGTATCAATTTACCTGTTATCTTTCTGCTTCTTATCAGTGAAATATTGGCATTGGTATAATCCCCGTTGCTTACGTCAACAGGAGTTGCCATATTAATATCCACTACCGTACCTGCCTGATTGTAATATCCGCTGTTTATATAAGCCGTATTACTTACCTCATAGGAAATTATATAATCTGCTCCTTCTACATTCGGTGATACCCACAAGGTGTACGGAGCCATGCTCTCTCCTTCCGGTATGGTCACCGTTACCGCATCCTCCACGCTGAACAATCTGCTTGTCGCCTTTATGGTTACGGGCAGCCCGCCTTTTCCGGCAGCCCCTTCCGGAATGGATACAACACCTCTCACTATCTTCTTTTCAATAAGCACCAGATTTATCTCTTCCGCATTTTTACTGCTTACATCCACCGGTGTTGCCTCATTCGGCAATGCCTTTGTACCGCTCTCACTGTAATAACCAATAGCCGCATATTTATCAGCTGCCACACTGTACCTTACCCTGTATCCTGAATCAGGAGCGTTTGGCGGAACATTCAGATAATAGTCCGCCGAACTTTCGCCTTCCGGAATGGTTACTTTCTCTGATGCCATGTTTCCGGATTCATCGGTTGCTGTTACAACAACTTCGATGCCTCCTGCCGGAGCCGTTCCTTGTGGAATTCTGATTGTACCGCTTATCGTCATGTCCTGAATCAGGGAAATATCAATGTCTGTTAAATCAGTTTCCCTCAAATCCAGGGCTAATGCTTCGTTTCTGTTTCTTACGGTACCTTCCGCACCATAATATCCAACGGATGTATATCCTTTTATCTTGGAAATCTCGTACTGAAGTATATATCCGCTGCCTGCCGGTAAAGTCAATGTATAATTCGCTTCTGCCTTACCATAAGGAACGAGAACTTTGGCTGTACCGGTGTCAAATCCGTTTGTTGCACTAATGGCAACCTCAAAGTAGCCTTCGTTTTCAAAGGCACCGTCCGGCACAATCAGTTTACCCGAGATTCTTCTCTTCTCTAAAAGCTTCAACTTGTAGCCGCTGATGTTTTGATTATATACGTTGAATACCTTAGCCATCTTTTTATCGGTATATACTCCGCTGTCAGCATAATATCCGTATTCCATAAAGCTTTCATTGCTATCCAGTACATAGAACAGCCTGTAGCCGGTTCCTTCTTCCACATGCACTGAATATGGCACTGATGATGTACCGTAAGGTATAGTCACATTCGCTGAGTAGGTTTCGACATCGTTGGATACGTATATCCTTACATGGAGTCCTTCCTCCGGAAGCACTGCATTTTCGGGTACTTCAATAACTCCACTGACCGTGGCCTTCTTAAGAAGAACCATGTCAATGTTTGAAGCGTCCTTCTCATTTACATCCACCAACTGTGCATAGGACATATTATTGGTCGTTCCCTTGCTGTTATAGTATCCATAGGTTGTATAAATCTTGTTCGACCAGTTTTCATACCTGACTGTATACTCATAGCCCGGGTCATTCGGAGGCACGCTTATGGAATAAGTTGCCGAAGATTTTCCAGCCGGTATTGTAATAATCTGCGAATTTCCGTCTGTTTCATTAAATATCGCAATATTTAATGAAATACCTCCTGAAGGTGCAACACCGTCCGGCAAAGAAACCTTTCCGCTTATTACTCTCGGTTTCATTAATTCAATGTCTATATTGGCAACATCTTTGTAGTTTGCGTCAACCGGCTCAGCCAGCTTGCTGTTTCTGACCGTACCGTTTTTGTTGTAATAACCGTATCCTACAAGGCCATAATCCGACGAAACTACGTATTTAACTTTGTAACCGCTGCCCTGAAGGCTCGGCAGAACCTTCATCGTATACTCAGCATAGCTTTGTCCTTCAGGAATTGTAACCCAAGTGTCTCCGGCATCTTCAGCATAGACCTCTATTTTAATTCCTCCTTTTGGAGCTGTTCCTTCAGGAAGAATTACTTTACCGCTGATGGACTTCTTTTCTATAAGTTCCAAATCAATGCCGCCAATATCACTGCTTATATTCATAAGATAGGCCTCGCCGGGCATAAAGACCATGCCCTTGTTTCCGTAATATCCCCACGGAACAAAGTCATTTTTTATGGACATTTCATATCCTATCCTGTATCCTTTGCCCACAGGAACGCTTAATGAATAGTCCATGCTGTTTTTGCCTTCGGGTATGGTTACATAGGAAATAACCTTATCGGTATTATTCTCAGCATAAACCGTTACAGTAAGTCCACCTCTTGGTGCTGTTCCATAAGGAAGCGAAATCTTTCCTGAAACAGTCTTTTTGGCAATAAGGGTAAGATTGATGCCTTCGGCATTTTCTTTTCTTACATTGACTCCCTTTGCCAAATCAGCACTTCTGACAGTTTCCGACGAACCATAGTATCCAATATCGGCAAAACTGTTGTCATGCCAGTTCTCATACCTTACCTTGTATTCATCATTGCTGTCATTAGGCGGAACTAAGAGGGTATAAGCGGCCTCTTTTGAGCCTTTCGGTATATAGACAACAGTGTCCGCGCTGTCAATACTGTTGGATGCTATAACGGTTACAGTTATATCCCTGCTTGCCGCAGCACCTTCCGGAAGTCCGACCGTACCTTTTATTGTACGCGGACGTACCAATTCAAAGTTCACATTGTCTTTGTCCCCTCTGCTTACATCCACAAACTCAGCATTAGCTTCGCTTCTTACCGCGCCGTCTTTTGTATAATAACCGTAACGCACATATCCGTAGTTCTTAATGGTTTCAAATCTTACTTTGTAGCCCTTTCCTGCTGCATTTGGAACCACATTCAATGAGTATGCAACCGAGCTTTTACCATAAGGAATTACGACTGTCTGTTCATCTCCGTCAATAGCCGTTATCCTTACAGCAATACCCTCTTGAGGTGCTTTTTCGCCGTCTTTTAAAGATATGGTTCCGCTTATTGTTCTTTTTGCAATGACAGTAAGATTTATGTCTGTTACCGAACCCCCGCTGACATCCACGGTGGCAGCCTCTTTTTCATCGGTAACCGTATCGATGCCTGCATAGAATCCTTTGTCAACATATTTTACATCCGGGGTCATGACATAATATACCTTGTATCCATAGCCGTCAGGAATGTAAATATTATAATTTGCAGAGCTTTTACCGCTCGGGATTGTAACTGTTGTCTCTCTCTTGTTTCTGGAGTTGGCTGCAAATACTGTAAGCGTTACTCCTTCCTTCGGTGCAACTCCTTCAGGCAAGGATACGGTTCCGCTTATCGAGTTATAGTAAACAAGAGAAAGATCAATTCCTTCTTTTCCTCCCGAAGTCAAATCAAGTTTTAATGCTCCGCTTGAGGACGTAACCGTTCCTTCACTGCCATAATAGCCGGTAGGTATAAAATCAAGTCCGGTTGAAACCTGATAAGATACCCTATATCCCGATGCCGGAGGCACAGGCAGCACATAATCAATCTTATTGCCGTTTTCAGGGATTGTTACATTCGTTGTATTTTTGAATTTACCATTGTCGGCAGTAATTCTTACCTCAATTCCTCCCTCAGGTACGACACCGTAAGGCAGAATTACGCTTCCTTTAATAATGTTGTTTTCTACAAGCGAAAGCTTTACACCGGTCAAATCCTTGTCTCTCAAATCTATCTCCGATGCCAGCTTATCATCTATGACAGTACCGCTTTGAGCATAATATCCCTTGCTTACATAGGTGGTACCGGAAGCTAAACTGTAGAACAATTTATATCCGTTCTGTGGCGGCAGATACAGCTCAAAGCTTTGCGACTGACCGTTCTCCGGTATGGTAACAGTCAATGAATCACTGCTTTGACTGCTTTGAACGGTCACTTCCACTTTAAGGCCGCCTTTGGGCGCAAATACCCCTACCGGCAGTGTCACTTCTCCGGATACTTTTCTCTTGGGTATAAGTACAATATTCTTGTTGTCAACATCTCCTTTTACATCAAACAGCTCTGCTTTTTTAGAGTCTAAAACAGTTCCTTCAGAACTTAAGTATCCGCTTGAAACGTACATGTTATTTGGTGCCATGCTGTAATACAGCTTGTATTGTGTTCCCGGAGGAACAATCAGTACATAGCCTGCACCGGACTGGCCTTCGGGAATAGTAACATTTGCAGAACCGCTGCCGCCCGGCCCTTCAGCATGAACACTTACTTTTATTCCTCCTTTTGGAGCTATTGCTCCGTCAGGAAGAGAAACACTACCGCTTATATGGTTCTTGCTGATGGCAGTTATTTCTTTGCCTAACTGATCCTCGTAATCCACATAAATCAATGTTGCCTCTTTTTCATTTTGCACTGTTCCTTCTATATCATTGTAATATCCGATTTCAGCATAACCATACTCAGAATCCATAGTATATTTAAGCTTGTAACCCGTAGCATAATAGCTTGGATCCACATTCAGCTTAAATTCTGCCTGGCTGTGGCCAAACGGCAAGTAAATTACCTGCTGATAGGTCATGCTTTTGCCTTCGGCGTTCTTACCTGTCGCAGATATTGTGACATTCATACCTCCTGAAGGCGCATAACCGTAATCAAGCTTGAACACACCGGCGATAACACGTTTTTCCAGTATGGTAAGGTTGATACCGGCTTTGTTTTCCAGGCTGACATCAACCAAATCCGCTTCCTGTACCCTCGCCACAGTTTTATCCTCACCATAGAAACCGGTCTGGACAAAATCTGTAGCAGAGGTAATTGCGTATTTTATTGCGTATCCCGAACCGACTGCATTTGGTGACACCTTCAATGTGTAAGACACAGAGTTTTTGCTCTGAGGAATTGTCACCTTGGTACTGTAGCTTCCGGCAGATATCGTAACATCAATTCCTCCTGCCGGGGCCGTCTTGCCGTCAGGCAGACTTACAATACCGGTTATTGTCCTTTTTGCGATAAGAACAATGTTTAATCCCAAGATGTCACTCTTCTCAACATTAAAGGTTGTTGCCTCAGATTGAGTAAGAACCGTTTCATTAATATTGTAGTAACCGTTCAAATAATCTTCATGGCTTATGGTATATCCGATAGTATAATCACTGCCTTCCGGCAAATACATTCTATACACTACGGAGCTGCTGCCCTGAGGCATGTTTACCGTAGTTGGTACCGAATCCCTTTTGTTTGAAGCCCTGACAGTAATCTTCAAGCCTCCTGCAGGAGCCACTCCCGAAGGCAATATAAGGCTTCCGGTGACCAGCCTGTTGGGTATCAATGTAATATTTATTCCTTCCTTGCTTTCGCCGGAAAGGTCAAGAAGCACACATTCTCCTTTTTCCCTGGTTGCTGTAAGTCCATTATAGTATCCGGTAGGGAAATATTTTCCGTCACCGTTGCTTATGGAATAACTGAGTTCATAATCTTTGCCTTCAGGAACATAAATTTTGTAGGTTGTCGAACTGCTTACTTCAGGTATGACAACGTTAACAGTTTTTGTGTCCTTGCCGTTCGTAGCTTTGAGCGTTACTTTTATGCCCCCGAAAGGTGCTATTCCTGACGGAATTGAGACAGTTCCGCTTATATATTTGTTGCTTATAAGTTTAAGGTTGATACCCACCTGGTCTGCTTCGGTCGTGTCCAATTTATCCGCTTCCGATTCCAGACGGGTGGTTTTTAACATACTGTAGAAACCTGTACTTACATACTTTTCATCAGTAGTTTCGTATTTTACAATATATTCCTTGCCGGAGGAAACATACAATGTGTAGGGCACTGCGTTTTCTCCCTCAGGAATGACAAAGCTTGCCGTTATTTTATCAGACGAGCTTTGCGCAGTTACTTTTACGCTGACTCCGCCTGCCGGAGCATATCCTTCAGGAAGCAATATCGTACCGCGAATGGTTCTTTTGGTAATAAGCGGTATATCGATACCTGTCCTGTCACCTGTTATATTCAGATAGGAAGCTTCCTTTTCAGTCTCTTTCGAACCGGATTCGGAATAGAATCCAGGACTTACAAAACCTGAACTTGATGTAGTGTATTTTAAGATGTAGTTTTCGCCTGCCGGAACATAAAGGGCATAAGGAGCAGACATAAACCCTTCCGGAATCACCACATCCACCGAATCACTGGAAATCTTGTTGTCTATTGTAAGTTTTACACTGATTCCCCCTGCAGGTGCAGGTGCCGATAAAAGTTTTACACTTCCGCTTACTTCCATCTTCGGAATCAAATCAATATTAATCGATGAAACATTGATAGTTGCATCAATAAGCTTAGCTTTGGATTTATCAACCGTTGTACCTCCGTCGCTGTAATAACCTGTCGGCATAAATCTCCTGTCCGAAGCTTCATACCATACGGTATAATTCTTTCCTTGCGGTACAAAAAGAGTATAGCTTATTGTATTGTAGCCTTGAGGTATTGTTACCGTAGTTTTAACGCTGCCCGTTGAGTTGGAGGCACAAACCGTAACTTTTAATCCTCCTGACGGAGCAACTCCCTTTGGAAGAGTGACATTACCTGTTATTTTATTGTTTCTAAGCAGTGTAAGGTTTACATTTTGCTTGCTCTCTCCGTCAAGGCTAATCAAAGTTGCAGCACTTGAATCCCTGACAGTTCCCGATGTGCTGTAATAACCTTTTTTAACGTATTCTTCATCAGTAACTGAGTATTCTACAAGATATCCGGTTCCTGACGGAACATAAACAGAATACTCTGCCGAGCTTTTTCCTTCCGGTATTGTAACGGTAACAGACCCTTTGTTTTTATTATTTGAAGCTGTAACAGTTACTTTCAAGCCACCTTTTGGAGCAACACCTTCCGGAAGTATTACGCTTCCGTTAATACTGCTCTTCGGTATCAGGACAAGGTCTACCGTCGCGTCTGTGCTGCTTACATCCACAAGCTCCGCTCCAATCTCCGAAGCAGTCATTCCGCTGCTGCTGTAGTATCCCGGTGAAATAAGCATAGTAGTGGAGCTAAGTTTGTAATATACCTTATAGCCTGATCCCGCACTGTTTGGCGGAACCTTGATAGCATATTCCACAGAAGAACCGTTTTTAGGTATTGTAACAGTTGTGCTGTAGCTGTCCCCTGCATAAACAGTCACTTTTGTATCACTGCCAAGAGTCATTCCCGAAGGCAGAGATACCGTACCGCTTATTGTTCTTTTAGGTATCAAAGTCATATTTATTTCAGTTTTGTTTTCCGAAGTAAGGTCAAGAGATGCAGCAGAACTTGCGTTGAGCGTGGTTCCGCTTACCCCATAGTAACCGTCGGTAGCATAATCGCTTTTTGCATCTACCGTATATTTAACCTTATAGTCCTTTCCTGCAGGAACATATGCGGTGTAGCTTGCAAATCTTTCTCCCGCCGGAATTTTTACTGTTACTTTTCCACTGTCTTTTCCGTTGGAAACAACAATATCTGCCGAAATACCTCCCGACGGTGCAACACCGGATGGAAGAACAATATTACCGCTGACAGAACGCATTTCGGTAAGAGTCAAATCTATATCTGTCTTGTTTTCCTTGGTTAAATCCAAGAGAGATGCGCTACTACTGTCTCTTACCATTCCGTCGGAATTGTAATACATAGGACTTACGAAATTATATTCTTTTGAAGTCTCATACCATACCCTGTATTTGTCTCCGGGGTTGACAAACAGAATATAATCCGCAGACTTTTCTCCTTTTGGAATCACAACGGTCTGTTCCGCACTTCCCTTGCTTCCGGAAGCCTTTACTTTTACAGTATAGCCACCTTCCGGCGCAACTCCATTGGAAAGAACCACTTTACCCGATATGGTTTTCTTAAGGAGCAGAACCAGATTTATACCCACCTGGTTTCCTTCTCTGACGTCAATATCATCGGCACTGTTTTTGTCCACAACAGTACCGCCCTTGCTGTAGTATCCCGGTGAAACAAATATATCATCTTCATCACATTCGTAATAAAGTTTGTATACTCCAGGATTGTAGTAAATTGTAAAAGGTGCGGACCTTTCTCCTTCTGGAATATAAATGAAGGTTATTCTTCCGTCGGTCTCATGGGTGAAAATTATCCCGCCCGGAGGAGCATAATATCCTTCGGGAAAAGATAATGTACCGCTTACGGTTCTTTTTTCAAGAAGCATTATGTTTATATTCGGCTGGTTACCGCTGAGAGTGCTGATTTTCGAAGCAGAAGCGACATTGTATACGGTACCGCCGCTGCTGTAATACTGTTCATTCATATATATTGCCTGAAGCGTCAGCAATTTGCATTTGATTATGTACCCTTCATCCGCCGGAACATTTATTGAATACGGTACCGAGCTTTCGCCTTCCGGAATTGTAACAGTAACCTTTGCTTCAGTAGAGCTGTTGTAAGCCGTAATTTCAAAGCTTATTCCTCCCTTGGGTGCCGTACCGGACGGCATGGACAAAATTCCACTTATGGTTCTCTTTTCAATAAGTTCAAGATCTATGTCATTCAGGTCCTCATTTTCAACGGTAATCAAAGTTGCCGAACTTAAATATCTGACCGTTGAACCCTTTTTATAATAACCCTGTTCGACATACAAGCTGTTGGATGTCTTGTAAGAAACATTATAGCCCGAACCTGTCGGAACATACATGGAGTAAGTGGCTTCCGATTCGCCTTCAGGTATTGTAATTGTTGTACTTTCAATTTTGGTATTATTCAATGCCACAATTACTTCTACTTTTATACCGCCTTCAGGAGCAACTCCTTTTGGCAAAGACACTTTTCCCGAAACAATACGTTTTGCAATAAGTGTTATATTTTTATCTGCCGCATCTTTCGAAACGGTATCCACAGGCGTTGCCGCTTTACTGTCCTTAACCGTTCCGTTTTCGTTGTAATAACCTTTACTAAGGTATGCCACATTCGTTGTTTCATAATATAATGTATAACCCGAGCCGTCGGGAACATACAATACATATTCAACCGATGAAGCCCCCTCAGGTATTGTCACAGTTTGAGAATCTTTATCCGAACCATAGGTTGCCCATACGGTAACTGTAACACCGTCTTTAGGTGCCGTACCTTCAGGCAAAGATACAGTACCGGTTATTTTTTTCTTTGCAATAAGGTTTAAGTTGATATCTTTCCTATCTTCGTCAATAACATCAACCAAAGTTGCAAGAGTGTCGTATCTTACAGACCCGCGCATACTGTAATATGCAGTCTGCAAATAAATTTTGTTCGAAGTTTGATAGCTGACAAGATATCCTTTTCCCGATGTGCTTGGGGGAACTTTTAATGTATAATTTGCAGAACCCAATCCTTCCGGAATGACTACATTAGCCGTTGCCTTGTCAGATCCGCTTACCGCCGTTACGGTTACTGACACTCCGCCGGCTGGGGCGATTTCGCCGTCAGGAAGGGTTACAGTTCCCGAAATAATCCTTTTTGCTATGAGAGTAAGATCTATATCCGTCTCTGAAGGCACATCTGCTGTCAGTCTTATCTGATCCGCCGCAGAAGAGCTTCTGACAGTTCCAATTACACTGTAATAACCTGTGTCCACATAATCGGAATTCGATGTCTGATAATACAAAGTATACGTAGTTGCCTCAGGAACAATCACAGTGTAATCAGCACTGCTTTTTCCTTCGGGGATAATAACAGTTATATTGTTAGTTTTTGAGCTGCTTTTAGCATACACTCTTACAGTCAAACCTCCGGATGGAGCTACTTTTCCCTCCGGCAGGACAACTTTACCGGATATGCTAAATACACTGGATACGCTCATAGTCGAAGAAGCAGCTTTTAACCCCGGAATTTCTTCATCAGGGTTTTGAAGCAATTCTTCTTCCTCGTAGACATCTTCTGAAACAGTCTTTTCGGGTGAGAAATTATTATTTTCCTGATTAAAAGATGAATCCTGAACTTCAAGAACATTATCGGTTTCCGCCAGAGCCTTGGCCGACGGCAATCCGGCAGGTACTATCTCCCCAAAAAGCATCATAAAACACAGCAGAATGGAAATAAGTACTTTAAAATTTTTCCTCATATTTACCCCCCATATTATTATTTTTCTCTATTTGTATCACAGGTTTTAAACAGGTCCTGCCAACTTGCAACACTTCCTTTCGCTATAGAATCATATAAAATATCAACCCTGCCAATTAGTTAATTCATCAATCGAAAAATACAGCTGATGCAGCCAATGCCAATATTATAATATTAATATTAAATTGAGGATTATTATAGACATGTAGGAAATATTTACTTATTAAAAATGAATAAAAGTACGGAAAAAAGCTTTTCTTTTTTCATGCCCCCCAAAAGAAATAAATAACTCAATATCTTAGAATATTTGCATTTATTATGCAATTTTTAAAACTAACAATATTATATCATAAAAATGGATTTAGTATATAAAAATTTAATAATAAGTAACAAAAAAACATTATATTTATTTGAATAATTTTACAAAATAAAGAATTCGACCCGGTTATAATAGGTCGAATTCCCTTGATATAGCTTTACAATTTAAAAACTCATCTTTGCTTGCATCTATGCTTTTTTATACAGGATTTATGGATAAATGGGGGATAACCCGTTCCATCCCATTCATCAATTTTCTTGTTAAACTTCCTGATGATCTCATCCGCCTTATCCCGGGATATTTTTCCTTCCTTCACCTTTTTGTCGATTTTTTCTTTGAATGCTTTTTTAAGTTTTTCCCGCTTCTGTTCCACGGTAAGTTTGTTAAACTCTTCAATTTCCTTAATCTTCGCATCTATTTTTGCATTGAGATCATCCGCTTCTTCCTTTGTAATCTTTCCTGCATCATAAAGCTCCTTAACCTTTGCCTTCTTCTTTTTAAGCCTCTCTATGGGATCTATTTGAGTATCGGAGCCTTTCTCCTTTGCTCTGTCTTTATTTATTTCACTTCCGCGTTTTTGCTCACAGTGATTCTTCTGCTGCGTTGTATCAGTTTTCGGGGTCTCTGTAGCCTTGGGAGTTGCAAAAACAGAAACGGAAGACAAAACAGCCGTTATGGCAGTCACAATGACAATTTTATGAAATTTCATTTTTACACCTCCTTAAAAGTAGTATAACCATACTGTGCAAAATAATTATCATGCTTTGCTTGTATTGATTTCGCAAATATATCAATTATTATCAGTGAAATGTGGTTATATTTTTCGTTTGTGTAAATTTTTACTGTCGCTACACTGTTTCAATAAGTCAAAAAAATACTTGTCGCTTTAAAAGAAAAAAGATGCCCACCACTTATAAAAAGTAGGGACATCTGTTTTATCGCCTGTCTTGTTATAAATACTCAATATTGGTTAACAGCTTTGATACTACCACTGCAATCTCAGCCCTTGTGGCCAGACTTTTAGGATGTATTTTCCCGTCGTAGCCGTTTACGACTCCCGCTTTCGTAAGAACAGCCACCGATTTCCTTGCATAGCCGCTTATACTGTTCGCATCACCGTAATTTTCAAGGAATTGCTCATCGGCTTCGTCAATCTTTGCCCCGGCCGCTTTAAGGGCATTGACCACGATAACCATCATATCCTCCCGGGTTATATTGGCATCGGGATTAAAATTCTTTCCGTCTCCTTTTACAATTCCCAGAGCCCTGGCAACGCCTACCGCCTCATAGTAATATGCATCTTTCCTGACATCGGCAAAATTGTCTTCAAAATCAGCTTTCAGGGCCAGCGCCTTTACAATCATAATAGTAAAATCAGCTCTTTTCGTGTTCACCCCCGGGTTGAACATCCCGCTTTCATCACCCTTGACAACTCCTTTTTCATAAAGCATGTCAATTGCATCAACGGCCCAGGAATATTTCATCCCGACATCCGGAAAATATTCGGACTGATTGGTGCTTATTGCAAGTCCTTCACTTTCATTGTGCAGCCGGTCCAAAGCAGTAACAACATAATATACGCTGTCAGCATCCAAAACCCCATAATCCACAAATTTCTGCACACCGTTACTGTTTTTTCTGACAGTGGCAATAAGTTTGTATGCACTGCTGTCAGAGGTAATGTCCATTTTTTCTCCGGCATTAAAGCGGTAAATTGCAAAATACGCGGTGTCCGGGTCATTATCCGTCCACGATATTTCCACTCCGTTGGACAGGGATTCCAATCTTCCCAGTATAGGCGCATCAGGAGCATTGCCGTCCTTCCACGGCATTGGTGGAATCAAGGCTTTTTGTAACCACAAGTCATTCTTTACGGCATTTACCGCCTGCTGTTTACCGGAATCTTTAAAATTTGCAAAACGGAACAAAACAGTTCCCATTATCTCAGGTTTTACCGCATTGAATTTCAATTGCCTTGTCAGCTCCGGCACAGCATTCTCACCTTTAAAATATTGATCGCTGTCATCATTTATCTTATAAAACGCCTGACCTATATAAAGATGCACATTTTTCCCCCTGCAAACATCCGACCACCACGAAGCAATCTCACCGTAAGGTGCTCTGGAATTTGCAAAAGTGAAATAAACCTGGGGAGCAATGTAATCGATAAGCTCCTCCTGAACCCATTTCTTTGTATCCGCAAAACTTTTATCGTAATTTGTAAGACTTGCACTCGTATTGGAACCGTCGCTGTGGCCGTCGCTTTTGTTCCCCCATACGCCGGAAGGACTAATGCCAAATTTAACCCAGGGCTTGGTTGCCCTTATCTTCTGCGAAAGCTCCTTTACCAGCAAATATGTGTTGTTTCTTCTGAAATCGCCTATATTGGAAAACTGTCCCTTATTGTACTTGTTGTAAGTATCCTGATCCTTCAGCTCTCCCACATATTGCTCATAATAGAAATAGTCGTCAAAATGCACTCCGTCCACATCATATTTTTTCACCACTTCCATAACACGGTCAATCACCCATTGCCTCGCTTCAGGTATTCCAGGATCCACAACAAACCTGTTCATGGCTGTCCTAATCCAGTCAGGATGTTCCTTGTACACACTTTTTTCGATTTTTAAAGATGAAATGGTTGCAGCCGACGTGTTTGTCGACACCCTGTAAGGATTAAACCATGCATGGAGCTCCAGATTGCGCTTGTGAGCTTCCTCAATTGCAAACTCCAACGGATCAAATCCGGGATCCTTTCCAAAGGTTCCTGTAAGATAACGTGACCAGGGTACTATATCTGATTTGTAGAATGCATCCCCCTCCGGACTGACCTGGAGGAAAACGGCATTTAAATTCATCTCCACAGCCTTGTCGAAAATCTCCACAAGCTCTTCTTTAGTTTTTCTTATCCGTTCCGAAGGATTTTCTATTTTTCGTGTCTCTACGGACGGCCAGTCAAGGTTTGCAACAGTACTAATCCACACTCCCCTAAGATGCCTTTTTACAACCGGTGTCTCATTGGGTATAAACTTTTGATAGGCACTCCAGGGCTCGGTTTTTGCACCACTGAACGTAAAAACACCGGCAATCACAAGAAATGACAACAAAATACATACAAGTCTTTTGCAACGTCTCTCCATAAAAACTTTTGACCCCCAACAAAATAATAATAAAAAATAATATTTCTATAACACAATGTTATGTTTTGAAGGCTAAGAAGTCAACCTGAAAATCCTGTTTATTATGTTTTTCCTCTGTAACATCTTAATAGCAAAATTCTACAAATGAATATCAAGCTATACACCCATTAATTTGTATTATCAGTACAAATAAAGGAGTGCCGCAAAACCAATTAAGTTTGCAACACTCCCCGTTGCGTCAAAATCTCAGACAATTATCCGCATTTTGAATATCCGCAGTTTCTGCACACCACACAGCCGCCCTCGTGCTCAACTTTTCTGCCGCACTCAGGACAAACCGCAGTGTCTGCATTTTCTGTATCATTTTCTTCTGTATCATTTTCCAGCTCTGCAATTCTAAAATCCACTTCTTCCTCTTCCGACGCATCTTCAAATTTATAATAGGTATTTGCCGTAGGCCGTTGAAATCTTTGTTCATCTGTGATATGAGCCTCAGTTGCCATGATCTTCTGCCCGTTCTGCAATTTTGCAACCTTTTCAATGAGTCTTCCGATAGCGTCGGGACAAGACAGAACCTTCAAACCTTTCTGCCTTATTGTCGACGGACATCTTATACCTTTCAGCTGCTCAACAATGTATTTATAATCAACTCCGGAACGAAGGGCGATAGACACAAGCCTTGCCGTTGCTTCCGACTGGGAAGGACATCCTCCCGCCCGTCCAGTATTCGTAAATACCTCACAAATACCATAGTCGTCATAATTTACTGTTATGTACAAATTACCGCAGCCTATCTTAACCTTTTCGGTGAAGCCTGTCGCTATCTCCGATCTCGGTCTTGGGGCTATGCCCGATACAGGCTTGATCTGCTCTTTGGGCTTTGCAGGGCCTTCTTCCCTGGCTTTTGAAACGCTTTCTTCCTTGCCTTTCACTTTTCCAATATTAAGTACCTGCAAATCTCTGCTGCCGTCCCTGTATATCGTTATACCTTTGCAGTTTGTCTTGTAAGCAAGCCAGAAAGCATCGGCAACGTCTTTGCGGGTAGCCTCGTTTCTTAAATTAACGGTTTTTGATACTGCATTGTCGGTATACTTCTGGAAAGCGGCCTGCATTCTTACATGCCAGTCCGGAGAAATGTCATGGGCGGTAACAAACACATCCTGAATCCACTCCGGTATCTCGTCAAATCCTCTTATTGACCCTTTCTTTGCTATCCTTCTCATCAACTCATCGGAATAAAATCCTTCTTCTTTAGCCACCTGCTTGAAGACCGGATTGACCTCCACAAGTTCATCATTATCCATTACATTTCTTATATATGAAATTGCAAACAAAGGCTCAATTCCGCTGGACACACCGGCAATAATACTCAACGTGCCCGTGGGTGCTATGGTTGTAGTAGTGGCATTTCTTACTCTGATTCCAAGGTTCTTGTAAATACTTTTATCATAATAAGGGAATACTCCCTTCTTTTCAGCCAGCTCCATGGAAGCTTTTCTTGACTCATCCTGTATAAAATGCATTATTTTTTCCGCAAGATCTATCGAACTCTGAGAGTTGTAAGGAATATTCAGTTTGCAAAGCATGTCGGCCCATCCCATAACTCCCAGTCCTATTTTTCTTGTTCCCCTTGTCATTTTGTCAATTTCAGGCAAAGGATATTTGTTTACATCTATTACATTATCGAGGAAATGTACGGCCTTCCATACCGTAGTTCTAAGTTTGGCAAAATCAACTTCCGGTTTTCCGTCAACATATTTTAACGTATTGCTTAAATTGATTGAACCCAGATTGCATGCTTCATAAGGCAGCAAGGGTTGCTCGCCGCAAGGATTTGTGCTTTCAATTTCCCCCAGTTCGGGAGTAACATTGTCCTTGTTTAACCTGTCCAAAAAGATTATTCCCGGCTCACCGTTGTTCCACGCCATATCAACAATTAAATCAAATATTTCTCTCGCATTTTGCTTGCCAACTATTTTGCCTGTATGAGGCTCAACAAGATTGTAATATTCATTGTTTTCAACGGCATTCATAAATTCTTCCGTTATACCAACGCTAATATTAAAGTTCGTAATGTCGGCGTTGTTCTTCTTGCATGTTATAAATTCTACAATATCGGGATGGTCCACACGGAGTATGCCCATATTGGCCCCCCTTCTGGTTCCACCCTGTTTTACGGCCTCCGTGGCAGCGTTAAATACTTTCATGAAACTCACAGGCCCGCTGGCAACCCCTCCGGTGGAGTTTACCGAAGCTCCTTTGGGTCTTAAGCGTGAAAAACTAAAACCGGTACCACCGCCGCTTTTATGTATAAGCGCAGCATTCTTTATGGTTTCAAATATTCCTTCCATTGTATCTTCTATAGGCAAAACAAAACATGCACTCAACTGTCCCAAGGGTCTTCCTGCATTCATAAGAGTGGGCGAATTCGGTAAAAAATCAAGATTTACCATCATATCATAGAATTCCTGCTCTATACTTTTAAGCTCTTCCTCTGAGACATACTCTTTGTCAGCAGATGCAACAGTCCTGGCAACTCTTCTGAACATTCCCTCCGGGTCTTCCAGCAGATTTCCGTTTTCATCCTTCGCAAGATATCTTTTTTTCAGGACTTTAATTGCGTTTTCGGTTAAATTCATTATATTAGCCTCCTCACTAATTCACTACATTTTGTGTAGTTTCGTATAGCGTCATACTGTATATTGTATCATTTATCTATTACAAGTCAAGCTGAAAAAAATCATCATTATAAGGAGTTATTTAACATAATAATGAGATATTAAAGCAAGAAAAGGAAAATCAGAATTATTTAAAAAAGAAGATAAAAAAACAGATAGCAAATGAAAAAATCCATTTGCTATCCACAATAATAACACAATATCATTTTATTCTAAAGTCTATTCTAAAGCATAAGGTTTACTCTTTCAAGAATGCTTCTTCCGAGTACGTATTGTTCGCATCCCAGCAGATCCATTCCTCATAGCCTGCATCATAAACGGCCTGAATTTGCTGTCTTAGCTGCTCGGGTCCGTAACTCTGGTAATAACCCTTGCCAAGCCACGATGCAGTAAAGTCCTGGATATATGGCCTTACATCGGCTTTGTAGCCTTCCACCTGTGCCAGTCTGTTATTGCACTTAACAAGACTTTGATACACCACTCCATAAGGATCAAGATCCGGCTTCATGAACTGAACACCGTTAACTATCTGTCCAACGGCATAGTGGGACGGATAGACCATCGGCGAAATATAATCCACATCTTTTACTATCTTTTCAAGATATTGACCGATATCTTCGGTATCTGCCGGACTCTCCAGTATTATCCCAAACACATCCGCGGACAGGACAACTCCCGGAAGCTGCTCTCTGGCATAAGCCAAAAACTCATTTATTATTTCGTGCTTTTCCTTGCCGCCGGTATTAAAGCTCATGCTCTTTTTGCTTCCGTCATTGGGAAATCTGATATAGTCAAACTGTATTTCATCAAAACCTTTTTCAACCGCTTCCTTGGCTATCTCAATCAAATAAGGCCATGAATCCTTGTTATAGGGGTCCAGCCATGTAAGATTATGATTGTCACGCCAGGAACCTCCATTTACGCTCTTAACCGCCAACTCCGGCTTTTTGGAAGATAAAACAGGGTCCTTAAAGCACACCAATCTTCCAATAACATGAATATTGTTATCATGGAAGGTTTTCAATACTTTGTCCACATTGTACTTACTCTTCCATGCGCCTATTTCTCTCACTGCCGGTATATTCGACTCATAACCGACATATCCGTCATCATCCTTGATGTCAACAACATAGGCATTAATCTCCGTCCTGTTTGCAAGATCAACATAATGCTGCAGTCTTTCATCACTTCCCACAGTCCATCCTGTAAGATACAATGCTTTTACCTTGATATCCTTCTTTACAGGTTTGGCATCCTCGCCGGAATTGTTCGGTACCGGACTTTCTTCACTCGGTTCTGAAGTTTCAGGAGCTTCGCCGTCCGTATTACCGCCATTGTTTGCTTCTCCATTATCGGTCGCTTGTGCAGTAGGTGCCGGATTGTTTACCTGGACACCTGTATCTTTGCAGGCTGCTAAAGAAAAAACTAAAACCAATACCACTAAAATTACTGAAAAACATTTGTTGCTTAAAATTGTTTGTGCATTTTTGGCTGACATATTGACCCCCCGTTGTGATTTTTGTTTTTGATAAATCAGATATACTTTTTGCTATTATTAAGATTATAACATAAATATATCCGTTGTCATTATCAAATAAATACCATATAGACTTTTTGCATAGATTATTATATTTGGTATATATTTAATAATATTATTTAGACGAAAAAATAACAATAAAAGTTTTATTTATTTTAAAATTATTCTCTGGCAAATGCTGACTCCGTGTAAGTGTTTGCCGCATTCCAGAATATCCACTCTTCATACCCGGCGTCATAGACCGCCTTTATCTGCTGCCTTATTTGCTCCGGCCCATAATGCTGATAATAACCCTTCGGAAGATAAGAAGCCGTAAAACCTTGAAGATACGGTCTTACCTTTGCTCTATATCCCTCCACTTTTGATATTCTGTCTTTTGTTTTCAAAAGAACATTATATACAACTTCATACGGCTTTAAATCCGGTGCCGTAAAAAGTATACCGTTAATAGACTGACCTTTTCCGTTTCCCATCATCCCACGGGATGCATTGGCAAAATGGGAAGGATATATCATCGGAGATATATAATCTATATCCATTCCAATCCTCTCCAATACCTGTCCTATGCCTTCGGTGTCACCCGGAGTTTCACAAACAATGGCAAATATATCTGCCGAAACCGGCACACCCATTTTATTTATTTCACTTGCCGCTTCTTTAAGAAAGCCCGATATTGCATCAGCCTTAGGGATAGGATTTTCCCCGTAATCAACTTCATTTTTTCCTGCTGCGGGAAATCTTACATAATCAAACTGTATCTCGTCAAAACCTTTCTTTACCGCTTCTTTCGCTATGTCAATATTGTATCTCCAGACCTCTTTGTTATATGGGTTTGTCCACGCTATACTTCCGTTTTCCCTCCATATCGATCCGTCCTTGCGTTTTATGGCAAGGTCCACTCTCTTTCCTGCCAGATAGTTATCCCTGAAGCAAACAATTCTTCCAATTACATATATATTGTTGTCATGCAAAAGCTTTATCACTTCATCCACATTATACAACTCGTGGTATGCACCAATCTTTTTTACACTCTCCACCTCGGAAGCATAATTGACTTTTCCGTCCTCTTTTACATCCAGGACCACTGTATTCAGTTCCGTTGTATTGATAAGATTTACAAGCCTTTCCATAAACTTTTTGTTTCCGGCGGAAGTCCCGGTGATATACAGGCCTTTTACCTTTACCGGTTTTCTTTCAGGCCGGGGGCTGGATAGACTTTCTTCTTCATTATTATTTTCGCTGCCATTTTCATTATTACCGTTCTCATTTGGTAAAAAGTGCTTTATCTGAATATTTTGATTGTCATTAATTTTCCGATTATTTTTATTTAAACCATCGTTGTAATATACAAATGCATAAGTCGTTGTAAAAACAATCAAAAAAACACTTAAAGCCATTAACAACTGTTTGTTCTTTAGCATTCCTTTTGTCCCATCCCATTCAAATAATATTTTTGTAATATTATTTGCTTGGCATGGGCACGTTTAAACATGAAAACTTTGAAAACGAATTGCGAAAAAAGAAGTCAACAAGAATCACTCCTGTCAACTTCTTTTTAATTTTCTCCTTCTGCTTTTAATTATTATCCTATAACTATTAAATTACATTTTAGTTGTCGAATAAGTAATAGTCACTTTTGACTCCATGGGCAATTCCAGCGTCTGGCTTTCAATACCCTCCATTGCCGGTATTACAAGACTCATATTACCTGATATTTGCTGAATAATTTCTCCTTCAGACAAAAAGCCGTTTTTAGTGTTAACTTTTACGTCTCCTGTCATCGTACCCGATAAATCTGAAACCAGTTCCATTCCCATATATTCAATAGGCTTGGAAGGGTCCGTTTTGAAATCAGCTTCAACCGAAATATAGGCAGTGTCCCCCTCAATTTTGTCAAGAGTATATGTAATGGTCATATTTACATCAATAATGGATTTAATGCTGTTGTTAGCAGTCCACGAGTCTCCCACCTTCATACCGTCATTTTCAGGAAATATCACTGCTGACTGAACATATGATTTCATTGCTTCATCACTAAAGCTTCCTCCCAAACTTTCTTTTATCTTTTCTTTTAAATTCTGTGCTCCTTCATCATCACCCAAATCCACAGAATCCACTATTGAATTTAAAAGGTCATCAACACCGCCAATTTCCTTGACTTCACCATATTTAGTCATTTTAGCGGTAAAACCCTTGCCTATAAAGCTGTTGTATATCGCAGCCATCGGATTATCGGAATTTGCATCTTTTGAATCAAAAGATTCATTTATCCCATTTGCATCCATATCAAATTTCATGGCATCATATTTATACTCCACTGTAAGATTGCCTTCCGAATCCACTTCATTAACGGTTGCAATAAAGTCAAAGGCTATATTTTGATTAGTTGTTATCTTTTGACCGTTTTGCTTCACATCCACTGTTTGGACGGTTTCAACATGATATTTGTAGCTCTCACCGGCTTTGGCATTAATGTACAATGCAAGACCTAAATTGCATGAAATCAGTGAAAAAACCATTACAGTTGCTACCAGTACAACCAAGATTCTTTTTGATTTCATAGATTATGTCTCCTCTCTAAATGTTTTAGGAGTTTATTATATAATACTTGTAAAAAAGTCAAGATATAAGAAAACTATTGCCCCTGACTGCCTGAACGGAACCCCATTTATTTGAGTTTTGGGAATATCTTTTTTTACGTTGCTTATTTTAAAAAATTGGCAGAAATAAAAACACGCTGAGAAGTATATAAAAATGGGTGCTGTAATTCGTGTTGCAAAAAGCTTAAGCACCCATAAATTAAGTTTCAGTCAAGCAGACAGACTTGCAAATAACAGAATTGAAAATTTAAGGTCTTGACTTTACAGCATAATTTCGATTCGAATCAATCTTCCCAGGACGTTTAAATCTTTTCTGTAGATTGTATCCGTTATAAGTCTTCCGCTGTTGCTGACAAGCAACAATTTGCCGTTTCCGATGTCTTTTATCTGTCTTACCGTACGCTTTCCTTTGTAATCAACAAAATAAATTCCATCCTTATCAATGTCATGGGTTTTGTAAACCAAAGCAAGATCGTCCTTAAGTATTCTAAAACCGGACATATCATCATCTTCAATAATCAGATAGAACACTTTATCCTTGGGAAAGCCTTCAACTTTATTCTGTATTATAGGTAGCTGCTTTGCATCAACAGCTTTGTCCATTTTATAACGGTATACAGGCACAGTCATAAGAATTCCCGAAAGGGCATCATTCCAGATATCCTGTACAGGCTTTTCAACAACCTTCACCACATTTCTGTCCGGTTCCGGCTTGTCTTGGTTAGGTTCATATAATTCCAGCTTTCCCACTTCTCCCCGCAATACTCTGGAAAATTTCTTTATGAGGTCTTCATTGAGTATCCTTCTGCCTGACTCTACATCAATGATAAATCCTTCTGACACACCCACCAATTTGGCAAGCTGTTTTTGAGTAATTCCAAGTTCTTTTCTCAGTCTTCCAATTTCCGCGCCTAATCTGTTCATATATTTTTCACCTTTTCTATGTATATGTTGATATTGTTGATATTATGGTTGTATATATTTTCCTATTTTAATTTGCTTTTGCATCTTAAAATGGCACAACTCCTTTTTTGTATATATACAGAGTAATTGTAGAACCTCTTAACGGCCATGATTTAGGCATATACATGTATTGGCCAGTCTTCTTATCATAAAAATATCTTTCTTCAATAACATCCGTATCCTTTACCTTTGTCCTCACAACACTCATAATTTCTTTTACTGTATCTTCACTAAACTTTTGTAACAATATTTTTTCCATGTCATCTTTCTGTTTCTCTACATCGTTTTTTAAAAAGTTTATTGTAAACGTTGCTTCATAGCTAGAATCTTTCGTACCAGGTCCAACTACCAAATCTATATCCTTCGGCACTATAAATCCGGCTACTTCCCTGGTATCACCTTCATTTTCCACCTTACCCGTCTTATTCATATTTATATACACCGTCTTAATCGCAGCATTCCAACTAACCGTTGCACCAAATGCTTCCGCCACATAACGAGCCGGTACAAACGTCCTTCCCTCTATCAACAACGCTTCCGTATCCATCTGCTTCTTTTGCCCGTTCACCTCGTATTCTCTTTTACCAATAAACAATACCAAGGTTGTTTCACTTTTCTCGAATACAGCTTTCTTCGCATTTCCGTCCCAGGTTACCGTCGCTCCCAAAGCTTCCCCTATAAACCTTGCCGGTGTCTGTGTTCTTCCGTTTGCGTCAATAAACGGCTGGGCATCCGGAAATTTCACCTCTTCCCCATTCACAACCACTCGAAGCGGTATATCAATTGCATATCCTACATTTGTCAGAAGAAGGGTTGACATGAATATTATCAATATCATTATTGCTATTTTTTTCATCCCTCTTTTTCCTCCTATATCAACTTTTAGGATTATTTAGATGGAATTTTACAACAATTTCGCACATATTTCAAGAAAAACAAAACATTTAATCATGTACTGATTTTGAATAAACTAAAATTCACAAGTATAAAAGCTAACAAAAACCGTGTCCCCTGAAAACTAAGTGCAAACACACTTTTCAGGATAACACAGTCAGTTGTTATTTTTAGCACTAATTTTTTTAAATTAAATATAAAATTTATTATTAACTTATATCACCATATATTGAACCTTTTACGTTGACTTTGATTCTGTCTAAAATTACTCCCTTCAATACATCTTTTATCGAACTGTAGTCCATCCCGGACATTTTACTTAAGTCTATGTCAGAAAGCCTTACTGTTATATAATATTCACCATCAGGCATTTTGGGATGAGTATAAAATTTTGCATTTCCTTCGTTTATTATAAATGTTACCTTTGTTGTTTCAGTTATTTTAAATACTTTCCCACCTGCAACATATTCCCGGTATTTGTACTTGTTATAACTGTCCAAGCTTCCTGACAAAGAATAACCTTCCATTGACATTTTCCAAAAATCATGACTTCCGTTTTTATTTTCATCCTCTGTCCTCTTAGAATCGTAGTATATCTCATCCGTTACCTTTTTGTAGTCACGATTTACAGATATTAGTTTTTTACCACCAATGCCCGTATTTTTTGCTGCAGTTAATACTCCCAGAGTTTTGTAGGATCCATTTGCAATATTTACAGGATTACCGTTGTCATCAACATATATTAAGTTCGATTCATATCTAAAAGAGTTTACTAATGCATTTACAAGCTTTTTGTGCTCTTCTGTATCATTTTGGTTATTTTTGTAAGTAACAGTTGTAATTTCAAATGTATATGTACCCGTCGGATTAAAGTAATATCCTGATTTTATCGGGTAATCATAACGTTGCAGGTTTTTATCTGTCGCAAATACCGCCTTGTTATAAAATGACTTGTCTTGTTTACCTTCTCTTGCCGCTTTCCGGGCCTGCTCGTAATCTTGTTGCATTGATCTTGCTATATTCCAGTCAATATCTGCACTACACTGCTGCACAAACTCCCTTTCATATTTGCCGGGCACAGCTCTCCAATTTATCGCGTTTCCGTTTACATCCAAGTCACACATATAACGTATTACATTGAATTTGATAGGACTGTTTGTCCATAGAATTCTTGCTTTAAAGTCTTTGTCATAATTATTGACAATTTTATTTTCATATTGCTTTTTGTTTAAATCTTTTTTCCCATTGTATACGTATGTATTTACTTCTATCGGAGCAGTTCCGCTTCTACTGCCCCTTGCATAACCTGTTTCCTTTACATAGCCGGAACAGCCTTCCGCTTCGCAGTCTTCATGTCTATTACATTTCGTTTCATATTTATACTCTTTCAATACAAAGACATCATAGAATGTCTTTAAAGCTGCCGTTAATATATCAGTTGAATTATTACCAGCCAACCACTTTTTGTTTTCAGGGTCATCTCCAAAGTCACTTCTTTGGATTTTTGCTCTCACATTCGGCAAACTAACAATTACATCGTCTTCTTCATCTTCAAGAACCGGACTTCCTACTTGGTAATTGTGTAAAAACTTAGTGTCTATATCTACATTAAAAGCATCTACTTTGGCATTTCCACTCCACCAGCCACTACCTGGCTTTTTTAAATTAACTACAATATTTTGGTCTGCCAATGGATAGCTTATCTCCCTGGACAATGCATAATATGGCAAATCATATTTTTTAACTGCCATATTTATAGGCTTTTCAGCTTTAACCACCGTAGAAACAGTATTATTTTCCATATTACTTTCCACAGGATTTTTCCCATCTTCATTTATTGCAAATTCTATATACACATCACGGTCAGGCATTTTAAACTGAGCATAAAAAAGTCCTTCCTTATGTTCTGCAGATATATTTACTGTTCCACTTTGATTATTATTATTTGACGAATCGGCAAATTGAAGTTCGTATTTTCCCGCATCCAATGGAATATCCTTATCATCGCTGTCTTTTGTGGTAATATTCCACTTGAAGCTAACGTTCTCCAAATCTATATCAAAGTGTGATTTAACTTTTACTGCAACCAATACTTTGCTGCCTTCTGTCACACTTCCAGGTATCGTATAAAAACCAACATCCAAATCATCAGCAACCATATCAAATGGCTTTATGAGGAACGATTTATAGTTGAGGTTGTTATATCCGTTCCAATAGTAAAATGCTATACCCAGTCCCCATGCATGTTCCGTCGGAGGTTGTATTATGTACAGAAAGTCTTCAAAATTGTCTTTTAATTCTTCCGGTACATCAACTGCATTTTCCACAAAGTAGTTTCTCTTGCCTGTATAAAGTTCAGCATCATTAGGTCTAAAACCATTAATTTTGATCCATTTATTTATATATTCAAGAACATTATCTGATATTGTCCTTTGAACTATCTTACCATCCTCACCATATAGATACTTAACTTTTTTACCATCCCATGGTTCTTTAATCCACATCTTATCTTTCGCCGCATGTCCTTCATTATCATATGGAAAAACAGGATTTGGGAAAACCGAACCATCTGCTGCATATCCTAATGCGCGATATTCGTCCTTACCATTAACTTTCTTAACTATATCACGCCCTACCGTTGTCGTTTTCCTACTTGCTTCTATACTATCACCATATACAAATACTGGTCTGTTTGAGAAAGCATCTGAACCAAATTGGGCAAGTTTATCATTTATATTCATGCCATTTATTTGTAATGAATAGTAATTCTCATAGCCCATTTTTCTTAATAGGAAATCATTAGCATCGTCTATCGCTTCTTTTGCGCTTTTATAACTTTTCGCCTGTGTGTTCGTTAACAAAATCGGTACTAAAATACACAATGATACTATGTAGCATAATATCTTTTTCATTGAATTTTTTCCTCCTTAGAACCTTACAAATTATTTTATGTTCTAAAAAGGTGTAACTCCTTTTTTATAAATATAAAGAGTAATTGTAGAACCTCTAATTGGCCAAGACTTAGGCATATATATATATTGACCTGTCTTTTTGTCATAAAAATACCTTTCTTCAATAACGTCTGTATCCTTTACTTTTGACCTTACAAGGCTCATAATTTCTTTTACCGTCTCCTCATCAAGTCTTTGTAATAATATTTTTTCCATGTCATCTTTCTGCTTTTCAACATTTTTCCTTAAAAAAGATATTGTAAAGGTCACCTCATAGCTACTAGAATCTTGTTTTTCTTCCGCGACTGCCAAATCTATCCCCTTCGGCACTATAAATCCGGCCACTTCCCTGGTATCACCTTCATTTTCCACCTTACCCGTCTTATCCATATCTATATACACGGTCTTAATTGCAGCATTCCAACTAACTGTCGCACCAAATGCTTCCGCCACATAACGAGCCGGTACAAACGTCCTTCCCTCTATCAACAATGCTTCCGTATCCATCTGCTTCTTTTGCCTGTTCAGCTGATACTCCTTTTTCCCAATAAACAACTCCAACGTTGTTCCATTCATCTTAAATACAGCCTTCTTCGCATTTCCGTCCCAGGTTACCGTCGCTCCCAGAGCTTCTCCAATAAACCTTGCCGGTGTCTGTGTTCTTCCGTTTGCATCAATAAACGGCTTTGCATCCGGGAAATTCACCTCTTCCCCATTTACAACTACGCGAAGCGGTATATCAATTGCATAACCCACATTTGCCAAAAAAACAGTTAACATAAATACCGTTAATATCGTAATAGCTATTTTTTTCATTATCTTCTCCTCCAATCCCTATATTTTCTGTGTAATAGTTTTATTGCAAACAAAAACGTTTGCATTGAAGTAATACCATATAATATTAAAATACTATATAATTTAAAATACTATAATTTGTCACTCTTTTCAAGTTATAATAACATAATGAAACCCAACTCATTTTTAGTTCGCTCTACTTTAAGCCACAAAATTATTTTTTCTACGAATATATATTGAAGATATATAACATTTTTTTATGTTTTTTACAAGGCATCCGTATACTTAAAAACCGACTGCCAAGTGTTTTCGAATCAAACCGGAAGCAATAAATCAATTATTATCGATAAAATTAATTTATGGGAGGTAAAATTATGCGTAAATTTTTTAAGTTGACGGCGCTGACAATAAGCATGATGCTTCTTGTTGTGTGTCTGACCGGACCACAAGTTTCGGCTGCATCCAGACCTGAGGGCTGGACGGAAGAAACCCACGGCAAAAAAGCAACGCCCAACTATTCAGTGGTATTTCCCGAAGACAAAGTAAACCGTATCGATATCATCATCAGTCCCGAAAATTTTCAGCGCATGGAAAATGACGTCTTCAAAGTATTTATGATGAGCAACGAAGATCCTATTTATGTGTCTGCAACGGTAAAATTCAACAATCACACCTGGTGGCACGTGGGAATCAGATACAAGGGACAGAGTACATTGACCGGGGCCATGATGAGCATGAGCCACAAATATCCTTTCCGCTTAAACTTTGACAAGTTCGAAGATGACTATCCTGAAATAGACAACCAAAGATTTTACGGCTTTGACGAACTCATATTCAACAACAACTGGTATGACCCTTCATTCCTGAGGGATAAACTCACCAGTGACATTTTCCGCGATGCCGGCATTCCCGCGCCTCGCTGTGCTTTCTACAGAGTGTACGTTGATACAGGAAACGGTCCTGTTTATTGGGGATTATACACAGTGTTCGAGGATCCTTCCGACAAGATGCTCGAATATCAATTCGAAAACCCTAACGGAAATCTCTATAAAGGTCAGCAAGCACCCGGAGGAGACCTGACAATATTTGATAAACGCGGATATGAAAAGAAAACCAATGAAAAAGCTGACGACTGGAGTGATCTTCAAGCTCTTGTCGCCGCATTGAACGCTCCCAAAACCGACCCTGCCAAATGGAGAGCGGACCTTGAAGCGGTTTTCAATACCGATTCTTTCTTAAAATGGCTGGCAATCAATACTACTATCGTAAATTTTGACACTTATGGCTGGGTCACAAAAAACCATTATCTTTACCAAGATTTGGCCGATAACGGTCGTTTGGTATTTATCCCATGGGATTATAACCTCTCCCTTTCCTCCACCAATCCATGGGGCATAAAACCGCCCAGCTTCTCTTTGGATGAAATTGGCAGAAACTGGCCGCTGATTCGCAATTTAATAGATGATCCGGTCTACAAGCACATCTACCACACCGAAATAGAAAACACACTGAACATATACTTCAGGGAATTTAATGTAATCGAAAAAGCTCGCAGGCTTCACGAGCTAATCCGCCCATACACCGTGGGAAGCGAGGGAGAAATAAAAGGCTACACTTATCTCACCAACGGTGAAGCACAATTTAACCAGGCTCTCACCCAACTTATAGAGCATATCAGCACAAGGCACAGAGAAGCCAGGTCTTATCTGTCCTCGGTTAATTATTATACACCTATTCCTGAACGAACTCCGACACCCTTCCCAAGTCCAACACCAAAAAAGCCAAAGGGCGATATCAATCTCGACGGCAAGATAAACTCGACAGATTTGTCCGCACTTAAAAGGCATATTCTCAGAATAACGACTCTCTCCGGCAAACAACTTGAAAACGCCGATGTAAATAATGACGGTTCGGTAAACTCTACTGATGCTTCAATATTAAAGAAATATATTGCAAAAGCCATTCCATCCTTATAATATATGTTTATTATATATTAACTTGTTCAGATGCTCAAAAAATACAGGCATAACAAAAATCCTACGGATGACCATTCCATCCGTAGGATTTTTTCTGCAACACCTGATTAAAATTCACATAAGTTATATAGGTAACGAACCAATTAACTTTAGCAAATACCTTCTTAAAATCATCAAGTCTGTTGAATTTGTATTACCGTCCCTGTTCAAATCACCGGCTGCCAAATTTGTACCGGGAGCCGGATTACCCAATATTGCTCTCTTTAACATCGTAAAATCCGTGGAATTTATATTTCCGTCGCCGTTCAAATCACCATACACAATTACCGGCTCAGTTGGAGTCGGCGGCGGCGAAGACCCGGGATCATCACCGCCGGCAGGCGGTTCTTCACCCCACAAAAGCACACCGTTGTCATATACAGGTATATAAGGAGTCAGTCCTGCAAAGGATGTAGCATCATAATCCGGATCCTTTCTCAAGTTCTGATATGACCAGTCGTTTTCATTAGAACCTGTTATGCCGTCTCTGTATTTGATTGTTACATGGGCATCTTTTTCACACATCTCCCACTCGGCAGGCATAATCATGGTTCCCGTAAAGTCAACCGTAAAGTAGTAAATGTTGTCCCTGTAATGCTTCAAACCTATAAGTTTTGCTCCCTCGTTCTGTCCAAGACTTATCTGAACGTCATCCACAGTTCCTCCGGACTCAAACACTTCAGTTAAATCCATGAAGTAACGGACAGACAACTTATCCTTCATTGTCGGAGGCCATCCGGAACGGTTGTTAACCTGAAGCAGCAAGTTTAAGGTTCCATAGCCTTCGTAAATTATCCAGCCACGGCAGAAGTATTCAACAATGTCGTCTTCCGGTGCTCTGAAATCTTCAGGTTGAGGCCAATTTTCAAGGGGTTCTCCTCCATACATGTCATACATTTTTGCCAAAGCCCCTACAAAACCTGCATTGTAATCGGTTGCCACTTCATTCCGGGTATAATCGGAAATATCATCTTCCCAGCTGTCATCGGAACTCGGTCCACCAACCAATGCGCCGTAGAGAATGTGGCGATGGAAACTCGGCACTTCAAGCATACTTACCCACGAACCATGAGCCGTTCTGTGATGCGGATGTTTTGGAGAATTCTCGCCAAATCCCACCACATAACTTCCTTTTCGAGGGTTATCTCCGAGAATATAGTTTATTTGTTTTTCCGCAAAAGCACGGTAAGTTTCTTTCTTTGACGGTGTTCCAACCGTTGGGTCGTCAGCCCACACAAAGGCCAAAAACGCAGCTGTGGATGCATAACGCAAAGAACCCCACGGTGAAAGCCATGCCAGGCCTCCCGGAGTGTAAGTGATTCCTCCTCCGGGCAACCAGAAATCAAGGTTCTTTTCGACCATGGCGGCATATCCTTCGTCATGAGTAAGCTGGGCTATTTTAAGCGCAGCACCGTAGCTGACATCATCCCAGCAATGGGTATGCCCTCCGCCCAATGAAGTAACAGGCAGGAAGGATTTTGCTTTCTCAAGATAAGTGGAATCTCCGGTTTTTATGTAGAGCCACACGGCACCCCAGGCCAAATCATCCAGATAACCTCCGGACGGGTATAAAACATCCAGAGGATTTTTGCCTCTGTATTTATCACCAAACTCAAAAATCTGCTTTGCATGGGTCAAACAGGTTTCGGCATATTCGGGATCTGTCGGCTCAAATATTATTGATGCAATAGCCAGACACGCCGCAGTTTGTCCTGCCACATCCGAGCCCGGGGTTGACGGGTTTAACACAAAGGACTTTCTGTCCGTCACATAATCCAAAAGTTCGTGGGGAACCCATACCGAGTGGTCGGAATCATTGTAGCCGCACATATAATACAATACATTTGGCTCCGGATGAGCTTTAATGAAAAAGTCCGTAGCCCATTTTATTTCGTCCAGAATATCATCCAACAGCCCTGCCTTTTCAAAGGCCTGACGATATTCATACACAGCCCAGCCCAATTGGCCCGCGGCATAGGACATGGGATGGGTAAATTTGATTCCGTCTCCGGCATCAGCCCATCCTCCGGTAAGATCCAGACCCACATCCTGACCGTCGGTCATTGCGGCGTCAGCCCTGTAAGGCAGGATGTAATCATCGGGCAAATCTCCAAGACGATTGGCCTTGTAAAAAAGAATCGCTTTTTGCAAAGCTTCTCCGTAATTATAATATGCACCGCCGTAACGAGGCGAAGAAGCAGCCTGTACTTTTGATTCAAAAGAAGACGACGGCAGCAGCACGGCGGTCAAAAAGAACAGCAAAACAGTCAGGACAAATTTATTGCTAAATCTGCCCAACCCCATTTTCTTCATTAATAATAACCCCCCTTAAAACATACTTTTATATAAATCATTTATAATTTACAATACATTAATTTTTATAATTTTATAATTCAATTTTTATAATTTTTAATTCATTACAAATCAAAATATACAAAATATGGAATCTTCGTTTCCGGATGTTTGCAGAAAATGAAGCATGATATAAGGATAAAGAAAAGTATATGGAAATGCGACTTCTATTTGCTGTTTATTTTCGCATACATTTTATATGTATATATATTTCATATAAATTATATCATATCCGTCTTGTTGTCTTCAATTAAAAACAGAAATATTTTACAGTAAGATTCCATAATATATTAATAATTTAACCGCATTAATATATTCATTAATTATAAATTTAACCAATTTAACCGCTAAAGAATTTCTGCAAGTATGTCCGGGAAGATTTGAAGGCTTCTTTTTAAAATTCCATGCACATATGCAATCAAAATTCCGTAATTGGTAATGGGAACATTCTGTTCCACCGCACATTTGTAACGGTATTTCATTTCCCTTTCATTCAGCATGCAGCCGCCACAATGCACAATTAATTTATAGCGGGTCAAATCCTCCGGAAACTCCGTACCGGACGTAAATTCAAAGTTTAAATTCTTTTTAGTGTAATTATTTATCCACCTTGGAAGCTTCACCGTGCCTATATCATCGCACTGTCTGTGATGTGTACACCCTTCGGAGATGAGAACGGTATCACCGTCTTGTAAAGAATCGAGCGTCTTTGCTCCTTTTACCGCAATTTCCAGATTACCCTTGTATCGTGCAAAAAGAATGGAAAACGAAGTAAGATAAATATCGTCGGGCGTGTCCGCCGCCACTTTTTCAAAGGCCTGACTGTCGGTAATGACAAGCTTAGGCTTTTTGCCAAGGCTGTCTAACGTATTTTTAAGTTCGTTCTCTTTTACCACAATCGCAACGGCATCCGATTCCAAAATATCACGAATGGTCTGCTGCTGAGGCAGAATAAGACGTCCTTTGGGAGCTGCCTTGTCAATAGGTACGACAAGTACGACAAAATCGGAAGGACTAATCAGGTCACCCACTATTTTGTGGGTAATATCATCGGTAACAGCAAGAGATGCGATTTTTTCCTTCAATTTATTAATGTTGTAACCCGTTTTGGCACTGACATAAATTTCATTATCGCCCACCGTTTCTTCATGTCCTTCCAAATCCGCCTTGTTGTAAACAACAACATACTTTATGTCCTTCTTCTCAAACAATTCAATCAATTTTTCATCATCTTCAGACTTGCCGCACGTGGCATCGATTACCAATACTGCAATATCGGTTTTGTTAAGTACCTGGCGGCTCCTTTTCACACGCATTTCTCCCAATGTTCCCTCGTCATCAATTCCGGGAGTGTCAATTATCACAACCGGCCCTAAAGGTAAAAGCTCCATTGCTTTGTAAACAGGGTCTGTGGTTGTCCCTTTAACGTCCGAAACAATAGCCAGATTCTGACCCGTAACAGCATTTACAACACTTGATTTACCTGCGTTTCTTTTGCCGAAGAATCCTATATGAAGACGGTTTGCAGATGGTGTTTCATTCAATCCCATATGGTTGCTTGACCTCCTTTAAACTCTTTTCTTTCTATATTATCAGGTCAAAACCTGACATGTAAATCTTAAATATTGACAAAATTTTAATTTTCTCTGAACACCGTTTTGTCTACTCTTTTTCCCCATACCTTGATTTCTTCTTTGCCGTCACAAAACTTTATCTTCCAACATATAATAAATTACGTTTACCTTAGCAACTATATAAAATGGAGGTATGAACAATGCAGTTTTGCTACGGCGACAAGAATCACATAAGAATTCTGGAGGAAGCTGAATTTTGGAAAAGACAAGAAGCAGAGCATACCGTGGTAATCAGAAAAATTGTACAGGACTTGGAAGAGAAGTTCACAGAAAAGCTGGATGAATACCAAAAGATTCTCAGCGCGACAGAAGCCACAATTCTGCAATATATTGAGACACTGAACAGATCAGGCTATGTGATAACTTCTGAATTGGTACAAAAAATTGCAAATATTATTGAAATAACACTACGTCAAAGTCAAACCTTCGTAAACTTCCTAAACTGCATGGCAAAAGAGAGTGCCGCAGTGGCAAACAATTTGACAGCCTCTGTTGTAATTAATCACATTGTAAGAGAATCCGAATATTACATCGGTATTGCAAAAGCCTATCTTAGCCATGTTGCGTACAGATAAATCAAGGTTCTTTGCCGTAAACAAGCTTGTTTGAAATATACAACGTCACCCTGTTCCAATCCGTATAATCGGAAGCAGACGGATTGAAAGAATAATCGTTTGACTGGTTATAGTTTGACCAGTCTTCCTTTGAAAACCTTATCTGTACTTCAACGCTTCCACCAGGATCAAGGGTTCCGGCCCCACTTCCGAAACCAACTTCAAGACAGGTGTCCGCTCCTTCTTTCGGTGAAGAAAGATTAAAGAAGTTTCCTGTAACATTTGAATTGCCGGCACTGCTCCAATCACACCAGAAGTTTTGAGATGCGCCCCCTTCTTTTGTGTAATAATATCTAATCTTGACATCGGACAAATTTATGGCTTTTGTACCGTTGTTAATTATTTTAAACCTCGGATTAATACTGTTTGACGTAGCACCTGCATTCCCGTTTGCGTACTGTAATACCACTTCTCCTTTTATGCCTTGGTCTTTTTTTACACTGTTCTGATTGGCTGGAGTTTTAAAGTCTGAGGCAGGATTTTGAGTGTGTTTTGCTGTCGGCTGAGATTCAGTTTTCACCGTGGGAGTTGCCTTGGACAAACCATTGTCTTTAGACGTGCTTCTCGATGCTGAGCCCGGTTCCCTTCCAAATACCAGCACCCCGGCATCATATACCGGAATATACTCAGACTTTACAACCGTACCTGCCGAAAGTCCCTGATAGGAATAGTCGTTTTCCGGATTAAACACCGTGCCCTCCGGAGCGGAAATTCTAAACTGCACTTCCTTCTTGTATGCCGATTGTCCCCCGGGATATATTTTTGTCCCCGACAAATCCACTTCCACATAATAAATATTGTCCTTGTAGTGCTTTACATCGGACAGTTTTGCCCCCTGATTGTAGCTGGAGCTCACTTGCAGGTCGCTTGCACTTTTTCCCGCATTCACAATCTCTTCAATGTTGATAAAATATCTAAAGGATAAATTCTCACATACTCTTGCAGGCCAGCCCGATTTATTATTAACTATCGCTTTTATTTCAATGAAATTGTTTCCCGATGCATTCACACCGGCTTCAACGAATATTTCATCCTCCGGAACTTCTTCTATACCGTTAAATTTGGGATCGGGACTTCCGCCATAAAGCTTGTACATTTTTGCAAGCAGTCCCACAAAACCTGCATTATAGTCACAGGCAACTTCATTGCAGGTGTAATTACTGATGTCGTCGGTGTAGTTGTCCGTGCTGTCAGGTCCTCCCACAAGGGCACCATAAAGAACATGCCTGTGTTCGGGAGGCTCCATCTGACTGTCCGCCCATGAACCGTGAGCAGTTCTGTGATGGGGCCTTTTCGGTGGATTTTCTCCAAAACCCACAACAAAGCTTCTTCCCGTGCTTCCCAAAGCATAATCCGCCTGGCTTCTTGCAAACTCCAGATAAGTTTTTGCTTTTTCCTTATCACCGTTCTCCCAATCGGAATAAACACATGCCAGAAATGCCGTTGTGGTTGCATACCTCAATGATCCCCACTGGTCGAGCCATGCAAGTCCCTTCGGAGTATATGTAATTCTTTCACCGTTGTATCCGGTTGTCCACCAATCAAGATGCCTTTCTATCGCTTCTTTATATTTTCCGTTGTCATTTTTAATCCTGGCCAAAAGAAGATAAGTGCCATAAGTCACATCATCCCAGCATTGAGCCCACTTATACTTCGGTATGTTCGTCTGTGGCTCATAACCCCATTTGTCAGAATAACTTTCCGCTTTATCCAAATATGAAGAATCATTGGTAGCAAGATAAAGCCATACAGCTGCCCAGGAAAGCTCATCATAAAATCCGCTCCATGAATTATAAAAACCATTGGCTGCAGTGTACCCATCATCGCTTTTTGTGGTGTCCGCAAATTCAAACAGTTCTTTTGCATGCTTTAAACATTCTTTCGAGTATTCACCATCCACTTTCTTAAATATTATCGATGCTATAGCTAAAGCTGCCGACGTCTCTGCCACAACCGTGGAACCCGGCGATGACCTGTCAACTTTGTACGACGGCCTTTCCATAGGCATTACTTCGGCAGGACCCCACCACGCATGGTCAGCATGACCGTCGCCCACCTGGTAATAGTACACATCCTTTTCCGGATGACATTTTATAAAATAATCACAAGCCCATTTTATGTTATTCAATATGTGGTTATACTGTCCACTCTGTTTAAACGCATCTTCATATTCATACACCGCCCACCCCAGCATAGCCGCCGAATAAGACATGGGCAAATTAAATTTTACGTGATCTCCCGCATCATACCATCCGCCGGTAAGATCAATTCCTGCATCTTTTCCGTCATCCAGTCCCGAATCTCCCCGCCAATTTAGGCGAAGAGTTGAGGGATCGAGCTTTCCGGATCTTTGACACTCATAGAAAAAAATTGCTTTTTGCAACGCTTCACCGTAGTTGAAGGCCCCGGTTGCCGGAGGCTGATCTGGAATCTCTTCCTCTGGTAAATATCCGCCGTTTTTATTTTCTGCCGTCAAATCACCATGAGTTTTTGAACCAACCTCATCCAAAGTACTTGAAGTCTTTCGCCCCCATAGCTTTGCGAACAACAGAACAGTGCTGAAAGCTACAATAACAGCAAGTATCAAAAGAATTTTTCTTCTTCCCAAACTGTTAACCAGCCTCATAGCATCCTCCTGCCTCAATTAATAAAAATCAATTTACAACTTTAATTTTAAGTAAATCTATATTTATCCGCTTTATTAGTTTATTATATCATATATGCTTCGTCAAATTTGATAAAACCAAATTTCAGAAAAATTGCCGTATAGATTTCAAAAATTTTTCGGACATGCCTTTTTTGGTATTTTAAAAAAGCAGAGTAAATGTCAAAATTCACTCTGCTTTACGTATTTTTATTTTACGTTTTCCTAGTATTTACCGAACTCACTGTCAGACAACAATATCTTCTGTTTTAAACCTCCAACATCCTTCTCAGCTGTTTCCTTTCTATCACTATATTCTCCATTTTCTTCCTTACTGTAACTTTTCGGTTGCTTGTTTTCCGTATAGTCTTCAAGCATCCTCATTATTTCAGGACTAACTTCCTTATATCTGTTGGATGTCATTTTTCCCATATTTTTTAACTTGAATTTTGCAATGGACCGTTTCAAAAGCTCAGCCTGACTTGACAGCTCTTCACTTGCAGCAGCACTTTCTTCCGATGTTGCCGAGTTGGTCTGTACCACCTGGGATACCTGGGCAATTCCCTGATTTATTTGAGTAATTGCCGCAGCTTGTTCGTTGGAGGCAACAGCTATATCATTAACCAGCGTAGCAGCCTTTGATATGCCTTCAACTATTTTGTTGAGAGCTTCGGCAGTTTCCCGGGCTATCTTTGTACCATTTTCAGTCCGCTTGATTGTTCCCTCAATAAGTTCCGTGGTTTCTTTCGCAGCATTCGCCGATCTTGCCGCCAGGTTTCTTACTTCTTCCGCCACAACCGCAAATCCTTTTCCGTGTTGTCCGGCCCTTGCCGCCTCAACTGCGGCATTCAACGCAAGAATATTGGTCTGGAATGCAATTTCGTCTATTACTTTGATAATTTTGGAGATGTTTGATGAAGAATTATTGATTTCTTCCATGGCATTGAGCATTTCAGCCATTTGCTTGTTTCCTTGCTCCGCATTGTTCTTCGCAATTTCAGCCAGTTCATTGGCCTGATTCGCATTCTTGGCACTAATCTGTGTCTGGTTCGCCACCTGTTCAAGGGAAGCTGTCAGCTCTTCTATCGAGCTTGCCTGCTCAGTTGCTCCTTGCGAAAGCTGCATGCTTGAGTCGGATACCTGTTTTGCTCCTGCTGCCACCTGTGCAGCAACTTCATTGATATTTGAAAGCACTTCATTATTTATCTCAACCATTTCCTTAAGTTTTTTACCCAGCAGGTCTTTGTCGGATTTGACTCTTACATCGACAGTCATGTCTCCCTCAGCAATTTTTTCTACTACATACGCCTGTTCACGGATATTTTCTATCATTCTCCTGAAAGATTCGGCCAATTTTCCTAATTCATCCCTGGTTTCAGCCTTGACATCCACTTCCACGTCTCCAAGGGCAAGCCTGTCGGCAGCTTCCACCATCTGGCCGATAGGTTTGCTGATAATCCTGGATATAAACACTCCCAAAGCAATAGCTATTAATATGCCTACAAATATCACAACTATCATTACAGTTGAAGCAGTTGACGCAACTTGCTTATTTTCATCCACTTTTTCCTTCGCTGCAGTAGTATTATATTCCACAAAAGCCTCAAAATAGTCTCTCAGAGTATCTCCAATATCATCAATATCTGAAAGAAGCAACTGTCTTGCTTCTTCGGTTTTCCCCGATTTAACAAGTTCAACTTCTTTGTCAACCAAAGATTTATACTTTTCCCACAACGCCTTTAATTCTTGAAGCTGAATGCGGTCGGTTTCGTTTATAACTGTACTTTCATACAAACTTAAATATTTTTCAGTATTTTCAACATGTTCTTGAATTTTTTCTATACCTTTACTTACCTGTTCTGCATCATATACCAGAAGTTTTGCAGTATTATATCTCATTCTCTGAAACCTCAAGGAAGCACCGGCAGCATAGTTGATACCCAATGTGTTTTTTTCATACAGTTCGGCATCCGCCTGGCTCATATTATTGATGTTTGAAAGGGCAACAACTCCGACAACTCCTGCAACCAATGCAAGCAGGAGAAAACCAATAATTAATTTTGCTGATATTTTTTAAATTATAATACCATCTGAGCATATAACGATCCTCCTTGATTTTTTATATTTCATTCCTTGAGTATTGCACTTATTCAATCTTTGAGAAGTTTTTCGCAGTCCAGTATCAGCCTGACTTCATTTCCGGTTTTGCCTATGCCTTTGATAAATCTGTTCTCGTTTTGGTCAAAATCGGGCGGGACAACAATCTCCCCGTCAGGAATGGACATTACCTCACACACGCTGTCTACAATCAGTCCAACGAACATGTCGTTAATGTCAATGACGATTATGCATGTTCTGTCATCATACTCTCTTGGCTTTTTGCCAAATCTCAGTCTTACATCCATCACCGGAATTATCTTTCCCCTGAGATTTATTATCCCGCGAATATATTCAGGCAGATCCGGCACTTCTGTAATGGACTGGATTCCTATGATTTCTGTAACATACCTGATTTCAATCCCATAGTACTCCTTTTCAACAACGAAGGTAAGATATTTGTTTCTTTGGGTTTCCTCTTGCTGCAGTTCCAATTCGTTTACCAGTGTTTCAGTCATTCCCGCTCACCTCCTTGTATGGTTTATCCATCTATTATTAACAGTGACTTTCGCCGCTGCTTGACCCAATTGATATAGGTATTTTCATATAATTACAATATTGTAAAAAATATACTGTAAATAAATATTCATAAGACGAATTAATTAAATATTAATTTGTCAGAGTGGATGAACAAACCTAACTCACCAGGATTTTCTTTCACATAAAATCAAGACAGGTTTTTGATAATAAGGAAGTAAAGACTTGCTTCTTAATGATTGTGAAAAACATGATTTTTTGACAGCCTGAATAATTTCCACAACTGGAAATGATTTTATTGAAAGACTGTGCAAATATCTTATTGCCACGATATCGCTCCTTTCAGTGCTATAAACAATCTACATATGTTTGTCAGGCTTTCCTATTACATAAACACATTATAATTATCGGATGATTTATATTTATTCTACATAAATAATAAACTTCCTTCTTATTTTTAAAATTCTCATAAAATTTTCATATAATTCTTATACAGACAAATATTGCGACTATTCAACACTTTTTTATATCGGCTTTGTCCAATAAAAATTTTATATCTGCAAAGCAATACCAACTTATCCCAGCTATAGCATAGAAAACTAATTTAAAAATAATCAATATAAAAAAACAGAGTGAACACTAAAGTCCACTCTGCTTTATGTATTAACTTTATACATCCTTAATATTTCCCAAATTCACTGTCAGACAACAATATTTTTTGTTTTAAATTACCAACATCATTTTCCGTTCTCTCCTCATCATCAGTGTACTTTATGTCTTCTTGCCTGTTGAGACTTTTAGGTTGTTTCCTTTCCGTATAATCCTCAAGCATCCTCATAATTTCAGGACTAAGTTCCTTATACTTACTGTATGATACCTTTCCCATATTTTTCAATTTAAACTTTGCAACGGATTCTCTCAAAAGCTCAGCCTGACTTGACAGCTCTTCACTTGCAGCAGCACTTTCTTCTGATGTTGCCGAGTTGGTCTGTACCACCTGGGATACCTGGGCAATTCCCTGATTTATTTGAGTAATTGCCGCAGCTTGTTCGTTGGAGGCAACAGCTATATCATTAACCAGCGTAGCAGCCTTTGATATGCCTTCAACTATTTTGTTGAGAGCTTCGGCAGTTTCCCGGGCTATCTTTGTACCATTTTCAGTCCGCTTGATTGTTCCCTCAATAAGTTCCGTGGTTTCTTTCGCAGCATTCGCCGATCTTGCCGCCAGGTTTCTTACTTCTTCCGCCACAACCGCAAATCCTTTTCCGTGTTGTCCGGCCCTTGCCGCCTCAACTGCGGCATTCAACGCAAGAATATTGGTCTGGAATGCAATTTCGTCTATTACTTTGATAATTTTGGAGATGTTTGATGAAGAATTATTGATTTCTTCCATGGCATTGAGCATTTCAGCCATTTGCTTGTTTCCTTGCTCCGCATTGTTCTTCGCAATTTCAGCCAGTTCATTGGCCTGATTCGCATTCTTGGCACTAATCTGTGTCTGGTTCGCCACCTGTTCAAGGGAAGCTGTCAGCTCTTCTATCGAGCTTGCCTGCTCAGTTGCTCCTTGCGAAAGCTGCATGCTTGAGTCGGATACCTGTTTTGCTCCTGCTGCCACCTGTGCAGCAACTTCATTGATATTTGAAAGCACTTCATTATTTATCTCAACCATTTCCTTAAGTTTTTTACCCAGCAGGTCTTTGTCGGATTTGACTCTTACATCGACAGTCATGTCTCCCTCAGCAATTTTTTCTACTACATACGCCTGTTCACGGATATTTTCTATCATTCTCCTGAAAGATTCGGCCAATTTTCCTAATTCATCCCTGGTTTCAGCCTTGACATCCACTTCCACGTCTCCAAGGGCAAGCCTGTCGGCAGCTTCCACCATCTGGCCGATAGGTTTGCTGATAATCCTGGATATAAACACTCCCAAAGCAATAGCTATTAATATGCCTACAAATATCACAACTATCATTACAGTTGAAGCAGTTGACGCAACTTGCTTATTTTCATCCACTTTTTCCTTCGCTGCAGTAGTATTATATTCCACAAAAGCCTCAAAATAGTCTCTCAGAGTATCTCCAATATCATCAATATCTGAAAGAAGCAACTGTCTTGCTTCTTCGGTTTTCCCCGATTTAACAAGTTCAACTTCTTTGTCAACCAAAGATTTATACTTTTCCCACAACGCCTTTAATTCTTGAAGCTGAATGCGGTCGGTTTCGTTTATAACTGTACTTTCATACAAACTTAAATATTTTTCAGTATTTTCAACATGTTCTTGAATTTTTTCTATACCTTTACTTACCTGTTCTGCATCATATACCAGAAGTTTTGCAGTATTATATCTCATTCTCTGAAACCTCAAGGAAGCACCGGCAGCATAGTTGATACCCAATGTGTTTTTTTCATACAGTTCGGCATCCGCCTGGCTCATATTATTGATGTTTGAAAGGGCAACAACTCCGACAACTCCTGCAACCAATGCAAGCAGGAGAAAACCAATAATTAATTTTGCTGATATTTTTTAAATTATAATACCATCTGAGCATATAACGATCCTCCTTGATTTTTTATATTTCATTCCTTGAGTATTGCACTTATTCAATCTTTGAGAAGTTTTTCGCAGTCCAGTATCAGCCTGACTTCATTTCCGGTTTTGCCTATGCCCTTGATAAACTTGTTTTCACTTTGGTCAAAATCGGGTGGGACAACAATCTCCCCGTCCGGAATGGACATTACCTCACACACGCTGTCTACAATCAGTCCAACAAACATATTGTCAACGTCAATAACAATTATGCAGGTTCTGTCGTCATACTCTCTGAATTCCTTGCCGAATCTCAGCCTGACATCCATCACAGGAATTATTTTCCCCAAGGCAATCAAACCGCATAATTAAAAAATTAACGGAAATCATATTATTTGTGAAAAAACTCTTATAAGGACAAGGAGTGATATGTATGAGCCTGATTTCCTGGAATCCATTCAGAGAAGTAGACAGCATCAGCAGAGATATGGAAACCTTCTTTGAACGTTCACCTTTTGGTTTTTTCAGCAGAGCAACAGCTCCCAGAGTTGATGTTTTCGAAACAGAAAAAGATGTTGTTGTAAAGGCTGAAATACCGGGTGTATCCAAAGAAGATTTAAATGTATATGTTGATGAAAATTCCATAAGATTGTCAGGAGAAACAAAAAGAGATACAGAATATAAAAATGAACATATATACAGGACTGAAAGATATTACGGAAGCTTTTCAAGAACAATTCCCCTCCCTGTCGAAGTAAAATCAGAACAGGCAAAGGCAGAATATAAAGACGGTATTTTGACCGTTACGGTTCCTAAAGTTGAAACAACACAAATGAAAGGCAAAAAGATTGATATACATTAACATTAATTAAAAATTTATTTAAAATATTGCACTATACTGTACAAAGGGCCAATCATTGCCGATTGGCCCTTTGTCTGTTATTCCATGCTTTATTTTAAGTTTTAAGACATAAACAATTTGATATCATCTTCAACAGTGCCAATACCTGCGATGCCAAACTTCTCCACCAGAACCTTTGCCACATTGGGTGAAAGGAATCCCGGAAGCGTAGGTCCAAGATGAATATTCTTCACGCCCAGATACAAGAGAGCCAAAAGAACTATTACGGCTTTCTGCTCATACCACGCTATATTAAAGGCAATCGGAAGCTTGTTGATATCGTCCAGTCCAAATACCTCTTTAAGTTTCAGGGCAATAACCGCCAAAGAATACGAATCGTTGCACTGTCCGGCATCAAGCACCCTCGGAATACCGCCTATATCGCCCAGTCCCAACTTGTTATAACGATATTTTGCACATCCTGCCGTTAAAATCACAGTGTCTTTAGGAAGGTTTTGGGCAAACTCGGTGTAATAACTTCTGGACTTCATGCGCCCATCGCATCCGGCCATAACAAAGAACTTTTTAACAGCTCCGGATTTGACGGCTTCAACCACCTTGTCGGCAAGGGCCATTACCTGATTGTGGGCAAATCCGCCGACAATGCTTCCCGTTTCAATTTCATCAGGAGCAGGCAAAGTTTTCGCAAGCTCAATTATCTCCGAAAAATCCTTCTTGCCGTTTTCATCGGCTTCAATATGCTTGCATCCGGGGAAACCTGCCGAACCTGTTGTAAATATCCTTCTTCTGACCTCTTCGCTCCTTGGCGGAACAATACAGTTTGTAGTAAACAAAATAGGCCCGTGGAAGGACTCAAATTCTTCCACCTGCTTCCACCATGCGTTTCCGTAGTTGCCCACGAAATTGTCATACTTTTTGAAAGCCGGATAGTAGTGGGCCGGAAGCATTTCGCCATGGGTGTATACATCCACGCCTGTTCCTTTTGTCTGCTCCAAAAGCTGTTCAAGATCGGTAAGGTCATGCCCGGAAACAAGGATGGCCGGATTTTTTCTGACTCCGATATTAACTTCGGTAATTTCCGGATTTCCGAACCTTGATGTATTGGCCTCGTCCAGAAGCGCCATAACCTTTACACCGTATTCACCGGTTTTGAGTGTCAGCGCAAAAAGGTCGTCAACTGAAAGAGAGTCGTCCAAAGTTGCCGCCAAAGCCTCATATATAAAGGAATAGATTTCCTTGTCTTCTTTTCCTATATTTTTCGCATGCTCGGCATAGGCTGCCATACCCTTGACACCATAGGTAATCATTTCTCTTAATGAACGTATATCTTCATTTTGAGTGGAGAGTACCCCCACAGAATCGGCTTTTTTTAACATGGATTCTCTTGAATCCACAGAAAATACCGCCGCATCATGAAGGCCTTCCGCCTGTACGGACTTTTTCATTTCGTCCCTTACGGCAAGCATTTTTCTTATCTGTTTTTCAATTGAACCATCGTCAAAATTCACATTGGTAATTGTCATAAACAGGCTGCTTAATACTTCATGGTTTGTATTTCCAAGTTTTGCGGCATCAATATTTCCCTTGGTAACGATATATGAGATGCCTTTAACGGTGTAAAGCAAAAGATCCTGGAGCTTTGCAACTTCCTCATTCTTGCCGCACACCCCGCGTACTGTGCAGCCTTTTCCTCCTGCAGTTTCCTGACATTGATAACAAAACATGCTCATTGCTTTTCCTCCTTGTACAATTATTTTGTATTAAATCAGTGACCAAAGCCACTGTTCGACCCATTAAAAGTCATAGTTAACATAACACTTCAAATTTTATTCTTTTCCA